>FZPS01000066.1_pt141 | contig 13589 bp, 9 predicted proteins | sample 1817821 | NCBI WGS metagenome assembly FZPS01 (sample SAMEA104158645, study PRJEB21678) | metagenome | place: Germany | collected 2015-04-21 | reverse complement strand
GAGGCCATACATAACGGCCAGGGTTTGCCGTATATTCCGGGAAGTTCAATCAAAGGTGCTATACGTACAGCTATACTTACGTCTTTAGTGGATATAATACAAGACAGAGAAGATAAAATCATTCAAACAAGAAACGGACAGGCTATTATAAGAAGAGGTAATAAATTACTTTACGCCGATAAAATCGAAAAAGAACTATTTGGTAGAGACCCAAATAATGACATTTTTCGATTTATTAGAGTTGGAGATGCTTATTTTGATAAGGATTCCACTATTTCTACCCGAATGATAAATCTGAATATCACACGTAAGAATGAATTGGTAGATAAGAGTAAACCACAACTTATTGAAGCCATTGGAAGCAGTGAAACTTCTACATTTTCATTGAATGTAGCAGCAGATTATTATAAATGGGTAAAATCAAAATTCCCAACTTTGGGAAATTTGCCTGCCGAGCTTCAAAGTATTTCAGGTTTGTTTTCGCTTATAAACATTCACACTCAAAAACTTATTGAAGATGAGATAGAATATTGGAAGAATGTAGAAAAAATAGGTGCTGAATATTACATCGAAACTCTTGAAGACTTGTTGGAAGAAGTTAAAGAGTGTCGTAATGAAAGTTCATGTGTCTTACGCATCGGTCACGGTTCAGGATGGCGTTTTATTACAGGTGCCTGGACTGAACAACTCTCTAATTTTAAAACGGATGTAATTAATGCAGCAAGACCGCAAAACTACAGGTATAGTGAATATGATTTCCCTAAAACACGCAGAGTGGATGAGGATAGTTATGTGCTGGGATTTGTAAAATTAACGATGGAATAATTTTTAAATATTTTGAACATGAAACGCATAATTGTAAGCATTATTTCTGCTCAAACAATTCCGAATTTCATTTTTATTAAGGAAACGTTTTCTATTGGTGATGAACTGCTATTTATTTCTTCAAAGAAAATGAAAGAAAAAATAGAGCATATAACAAAGACGCTTAATTATATAAATTGTCCGATAAATTCTATTGTTTTTTCAAAAGATAACGACGAAGAGTCTTGGCAGGCAATGACCAATCAAATAGAAAACAAACTATCTAAAGATGTTTGTTATATTGTTAATCTCACTGGTGGAACAAAGTATATGAGCCTCGCTATTCAAAATGTTTTTAAAAAATATAACAGCTCATTTTTTTACATTCCGTTCCCTAAAAACTATATTTTATCTTTTGAAGATAATATAGATAAAACAAAACTTATAAAATACAGAGTTGGAGTTAAGGAATACATGAGTCTGTATAATCTTGATGTTGTACTGAAAAAGGCTACACAGTCATATGAATACGCGTCTCATTTTTTTGATTTATTTGTTAATGGAAAGTTTTCTCAAGACGAATATTCCATAATTGACAAATTGAGAGCATATAGAGATAAAAATATTACTATTTCAAAGGTTGAGAATTTAGAAGAAGGGACTGGCAAACGTTCAAGAATAGATAATTTGGAAGCTTTTATTGAAAAAATAGAATTTCCAAATAAGTCTGGAAAACTTTCAAAATATGAGCTTCAATATATTACAGGAGGTTGGTTTGAAGAGTATGTCTATTATTTTATTAAAGAAAAGTTGACACCGGATGATTTGAAAATAGGAGTAGAAATTCAACGCACGACCAATACAAATATGAATGACTTGGATGTGGTTTTTACATTAGGCAACAAATTGTTTGTAATAGAATGTAAAACGGGGATAGGTAAAAAATCACTTTTCAACGAAATTATATACAAAGGTACTGCGTTGAAAGAGTATCTACTAGGACTTTCTGCAAACTCTTATCTATTTTCATTGACTGATAAAGATGAAGATTTAACCCAAACAGCAAGTAATATGGGCATAAGCTACATTGACCGTACTTATTTTTTAGATGAAGATAAATCGAATGAACTCATTGCCCAAATTAAAAAATTTGCTTACTAAAATATGCTCCTAAACCTCACCAATCACCCTTCCGCTCACTGGGAGGAAGCGCAACTGCAAGCTGCCGCACAATACGGCGAATGTGTGGATATGCCTTTCCCTGCCGTTGATCCTGATGGAGATGAAGAATATATAGACCGGCTAACCGATGAGTATCTGCAAAAAATCCAGGAAATAGCAGCCAATGAGCAGGCCGAAATAACCGTACACCTAATGGGTGAGATGACCTTTACCTTTTCGTTGGTTGAAAAACTGCGAAATGTGGGTATCGGTTGCATTTCGTCCACTTCGGTAAGGCAGAGCAAGGATTTAGGCAATGGACAGAGAGAGATAACATTCAAATTCGTTCGATTTAGGCAATATGGGGAACGGTAATAATATCGGGCTGACAGACAATCAGCAATACGTTTTTGATAAGTTCAAAGCCTTTATCAAAAACAATGAGCAAAAGGTTTTTATCCTTAATGGCCATGCTGGCACAGGAAAAACCACGCTTATACGATTTTTTATCGACGAATTAAAAGCAGAAGGACGGAACTATAAGCTGATGGCATCTACCGGAAGAGCAGCCAAAATTTTAACAAATATTACCGGTACATCTGCCTCTACGGTTCACAGCGTTATATATTCATTTAGAGGGTTCAATCAGAACTTGGAAGAGATAGCCCGACAGGTAGATGCAACAGGTGTTGATAAAACAGGGCAACTTTTCTTGAATTTTGAATTAACGCATAAAGAGCCGACTAACGAACAATATTTTTATATTGTGGACGAAGCTTCCATGATTGCCGATATGGAAGATAATAACCCCACGCAGGCACGTTTTGGCGATGGCAAACTGTTATCTAACCTGCTTAAATATGACCCCGAAGGGAAATTCATCTTTGTAGGCGACGAGTGTCAGTTGCCTCCGGTTGGGCAAGATATCTCACCTGCTTTATCACCAGATTACTTTAAACAGACATTCAATATAGATGTTGTAGAGTGTAAACTGACGCAAATTGTGCGACAACAGGCCGATAACACCATTATACAGGCGGCACAGCAACTGCGTAATCTTTATGAAAATCCACCAAATGTAGAATGGGCTAGGTTGCCACTTGGGCGCCATGAGCATATTCGACTGTACCCCGACGGGGCATCAATGATTGACAGTTATTTGGGTGTTATTTCGGAAAAAGATTATATAAAATCGACCTTTATATCACCCACCAATGTGAAGTGTTACGAATCTAACAGGATGGTGCGTAAATCTCTCGGATTCAGGGGACCGTTACAGCCGGGTGACTTGCTGCTTGTAACGCAAAACAATCTGATCAGCGGATTGCTTAATGGCGATTTGGTTGTGGTAGAACAAATAGCTAGTGAGCATTACAAAAAAGCGGGACTCACTTTTATTCAGGTCGAAGTGCGTGAGTTGGCTACTGATAGACTTGTGTCGCAGCTTTTGATAGAGAATATCCTTCATGGTAGAAAAATGCCCAATCTCACGCAGATAGAGCAGAAAGCCCTTTTCGTTGATTATTACAGAAGAATGAAAGAGCGAGGGATCTGTCAAGAAGATCCACGTTTTAATGAGGGTCTTAGCGATGATGTTTTTCTAAATGCTCTTTGTTGTGTGTTCGGTTATACGCTCACTTGTCACAAAGCGCAGGGCGGCGAATGGGACGAGGTGTTTGTGGATATAGCTCGAGGTCTAACATATCAAGCACGACCTGCCGCATATCAATGGGCCTATACGGCGGTAACACGTGCAAGAGAGCAGCTGCATGTAGTTGATGATTTTTTTATTGAATAATATTAAATATGGACTTAATACTCAACACATTCGGCACATCACTTAGCCGTGATAACGAGGCATTCGTTATCAACCATAAAGACGGACAACAACGTTTGCCCGTAGCCGGAATAAGTTCAATTCATGTAAGCCGTGGGGCACAAATCACAAGTGATGCCGTGTTGCTTGCTATTGAAAACGAAATAGAAATACTCTTTATGAACCGTAGCGGTGAACCCATAGGGCGTGTGTGGAGCAATAAATACGGCTCTATTTCTACCATACGTAAAGGACAGCTTAACTTTACTTTCTCAAAAGATGCCATAGAATGGATAAAAGATTTGATGATCCGGAAAATGGACAATCAACAGGCTCTTATTCTTGCCATGCGAGTTAATGACGACCGAACACAACGCTTGGTAGATAAGGCAATTCGGCGAATATCGGACTATCAGACCAAAGTGAAATCGTTAAAAGGAGAAGTGATTTCCGACATTGCACCTAAATTGCGGGGGTGGGAGGGGGTGTCGTCAAAAATATATTTTGAAACGCTCAACCTTTTCATACCCGAAAACATGCAATTTGCCAAACGCTCTCAACATCCTGCCTTGGATGTGGTGAACGCCTTACTTAATTATGGTTACGGTATCCTCTACGGAAAGGTGGAAGGTGCATTAATAAAAGCCGGAATAGACCCTTATGTGGGTGTGTTTCACAGAGATGACTATAATCGCCCCGTGTTGGTGTATGACGTTATAGAACTTTACCGTGTATGGGTAGATTATGTAGTCTATTCATTGGTGGCACAAAACAGTATCACCGATGAGTTTTATTCAGTAAAATCCGACGGTTCTTATTGGCTCGAAGGGTTGGGACGTAGAGTCTTGATACAGTCTTTAAACGACTATTTAGACGAAATTATTTTGATGAACGGTGTTAGCCGAAGCAGGGAGAATCATATCTTACTGCAAGCTCAAAACCTTGCACAAATTTTCAAAAAATATCAATAGACTCTTAACATCGAGTTTTTGACATCAAATTTTCACAACATGTTACAAGCAGGAAAAAATATTACTACAGCAGGCGATACACTACAAAAAGTTCCCGTAGAGTATTTATATAATGCTATCAAAAAACCGAAACCCGATGTGGCAAACAGAATTAAACAGCTTCGTATTGTAAGAAACATTGATACAAAACAATATGCAATGCTAAAAAAACAACTCCCATATCTGGTTTGCGGAATATTTAATCCGGCCGTGAGGCGTACCGAAAACTTTGCCTATGCAGCCTATTTCATGCTTGATATAGACCATATTGCCGAAAAAGGGCTGGACGTAAAAACGCTTCGCCAACGGTTGGAAGCCGACAGCCGTGTAATGCTGTCTTTTCTCTCGCCGAGTCAGGATGGACTGAAACTACTCTTTAAACTCACCGAACGATGCTACGATGCAGGCATCTATTCACTGTTTTATAAGCTTTTTGCAACCGATTTTTCCAAACAATATGCTATTGACCAGGTGGTAGATACTCGTACGAGCGATGTAACGAGGGCCTGCTTTATCAGCTACGATGAAAATTCCTACTACAATCCAATGGCAGATGCGGTGAATTTGAACGCTTATGTAAATACACTCAATCCGCATGCAATGCTTTTGGAAAAGAAGAAGATTGAAAAAGCAGAAAAAGAACAACAATCCCTGGATGATAAAGAAAAACCGCCCAAAACCGATGTGGACAACGAAGTGGTACAACGCGTAAAAGAAATTTTGTTGAAAATTCCGCCAAAAGCGGCAAAACCACCCGTTTACATACCTGAGCAGTTAAACGATACAATCGGCGACTTAAGCAATTATATAAGCCAGACAGGAATTGATATAAAAGAGATAATCAATATTAGTTATGGAAAAAAAATTCGGGCAAAAATAGGATTAAAAGAGGCAGAAGTAAATATCTTTTACGGTAAACGAGGTTTTTCTGTAGTACAATCACCGCGTACAGGCACATCGGCCGATATGAACCGGATGCTTGCCGATTTAATAGAAGGTTTCCTGCTAACAAGATAGCATAACCCCAATATAAAACAACAGACATCGAGCAATGGCAAAGAAAGAAGAGATAGGATTTGTAGAAATGATGAAGAAATTCTCACGTGCAGGAATGCCAAATCCGCATTCGCCTAATAGAAACGTGGGAAATTTGGACGAACTGCCTACACTCGAAGAACGGATAGAACGTATTTTTAAAATAATTAAACAGGATAATAGACCGGCTGATCATATGATATTTTTTGTAATGTACGATATAGAGAGCACCAAAGTACGCAATCAAATAGTTAAATATTTACAGCGTGAGGGTTGCACCAGGGTACAAAAGTCCATCTTTTTGGCAGATCTGCCTCTTGCTACTTACGACCGTATGCGAAGCGAACTGGCTCAGGTGCAGGAGTGTTACGAAAATCAAGATAGCATACTTATAGTGCCCATATCTACCGATTACCTTCAATCTATGAAAGTAATCGGACAAAAGTTGGATGTGGACTTGATATTGAAAAATAGAAATACACTATTTTTCTAAAAACAGTTCGCAACGTTCTTTGATTTATTGAAAACAAACATTATCTTTGCAGTCCATAAAAATGCACTTCTTTTGTCTTAAAATTGACTAAAATAGAGCATTCAGAGGGTCTTAAGTTAGTGGTAATAAGCATTTTATAAATTTTGCTCTCACAGACTAACTTCCAGAACAATAAGGATTAAGACATCTTAAAGATTTTCATAACAGATTTTTTTCTACACTCACAGACTAACTTCCAGAACAATAAGGATTAAGACTTGTTTAAATTATTAATATTTCGGCTTTGTTTCAGCAACTCACAGACTAACTTCCAGAACAATAAGGATTAAGACCCATCACCTGCAGCTTAGTGCCGCTGGCAAGAGCTCACAGACTAACTTCCAGAACAATAAGGATTAAGACTCGCTTAACACCTCTAACAAATAACACCACACACTCACAGACTAACTTCCAGAACAATAAGGATTAAGACCTCATTCAGAAAGTGATTATACACGAACCTCACACATCCTCACAGACTAACTTCCAGAACAATAAGGATTAAGACATTTTTAATGCGACCTCCGTTTCGCATTTCTTTTAGGATCTCACAGACTAACTTCCAGAACAATAAGGATTAAGACGTTTACTAATAGTATGATTGATAATTGTACTCGTAGTCTCACAGACTAACTTCCAGAACAATAAGGATTAAGACATAATACTAACTTATATTGATGATTACAAGCTTTGACTCACAGACTAACTTCCAGAACAATAAGGATTAAGACTAGTCCTGCTCAGGGACTATTTGGAAACTACCGTTATGCTCACAGACTAACTTCCAGAACAATAAGGATTAAGACTCAAGGTAACGTTTACGTATCTGGTACTGCTGCTCGGCTCACAGACTAACTTCCAGAACAATAAGGATTAAGACCCGTCATTTTTTATTACTATTCTTTCTTTCACTTCCCCTCTCACAGACTAACTTCCAGAACAATAAGGATTAAGACTGCTTTCTCTTAGGAACAACCTCAAGACCCAAATAGTCTCACAGACTAACTTCCAGAACAATAAGGATTAAGACGGAGTAGATGGCTACTTCGATGCCATCAGAGTAGTACTCACAGACTAACTTCCAGAACAATAAGGATTAAGACAGTCCCGTTCAGGAACTATGGCAAAACTGCCGTTGCACTCACAGACTAACTTCCAGAACAATAAGGATTAAGACCCTGTCAGGCTCATGCACTTGCCCCCAGCTTTGTCTTCTCACAGACTAACTTCCAGAACAATAAGGATTAAGACAGTTGTCATCATTGTTTATATGTATTTTTCTCATAATCAACTCACAGACTAACTTCCAGAACAATAAGGATTAAGACGATTTTTTTACTGTTTTCATAATTTTGTTTTTTTTCCTCACAGACTAACTTCCAGAACAATAAGGATTAAGACTTATCTAACCACGAAATATTCGTCTGTTTTCAGGAACTCTCACAGACTAACTTCCAGAACAATAAGGATTAAGACTCGATTTCAGTAAGTAGTTTTTGCTTATAATACCGAGGACTCACAGACTAACTTCCAGAACAATAAGGATTAAGACGCCAGTTAAATGTTACGCCAATACAAAAGTAGACCACCCTCACAGACTAACTTCCAGAACAATAAGGATTAAGACCCGTAAAGGTTCTCCCTACCCTACTCAAAGGGATGGATGGTCTCACAGACTAACTTCCAGAACAATAAGGATTAAGACTAATCTGTTACTTTTCTTATTGTTTGTTATAACAAAGGCTCACAGACTAACTTCCAGAACAATAAGGATTAAGACTCCTCGTACTTGCCTAAGTCAAACGTCCTTTGCTCCAAACTCACAGACTAACTTCCAGAACAATAAGGATTAAGACTTTTATGTCGAATGTATAGACATTTGTTTTGAATACTCACAGACTAACTTCCAGAACAATAAGGATTAAGACGTGTCAGATTTCCAACCAACCATATCGTTTTTATTAACTCACAGACTAACTTCCAGAACAATAAGGATTAAGACGCCTCAGCTTCTTTTTTGGTAGAGAAGTCTTTGCACAGCTCACAGACTAACTTCCAGAACAATAAGGATTAAGACGTCACCACAGTTTTTTAAATTTATTACTTTTTCCACTTCTCACAGACTAACTTCCAGAACAATAAGGATTAAGACTCTGACCAAGACAGGGGGCTGTTGACACCTTAATACCCTCACAGACTAACTTCCAGAACAATAAGGATTAAGACTTAGATAAAGAACATCTACATCATAATTTTGACTCATCTCACAGACTAACTTCCAGAACAATAAGGATTAAGACTGTAAGAAGTGTCGTGTGCAGTAAGGTCTCCTGATGTACTCACAGACTAACTTCCAGAACAATAAGGATTAAGACATGTTCTCTCATAGCAGTATCAATTTTTAGATTTTTCCCTCACAGACTAACTTCCAGAACAATAAGGATTAAGACTCAATAGGTATGATTACAGAAGCACCGTCAGGATTGACTCACAGACTAACTTCCAGAACAATAAGGATTAAGACTTAAGGGTTTCAATCTCGTTGGCGGGAGCGGCCTCACAGACTAACTTCCAGAACAATAAGGATTAAGACAATAATACGACAAATAAAACGAGGGGTAAGTAAAGCTCACAGACTAACTTCCAGAACAATAAGGATTAAGACTGGCGGCGGAACTCGAAAAGCGATAATTACAGACAACACTCACAGACTAACTTCCAGAACAATAAGGATTAAGACTATAAATTTGTAACACCTGACCATAAATGCGGGTTGTACTCACAGACTAACTTCCAGAACAATAAGGATTAAGACTCCCGCCAACAGTCCACAATCCAGTCCTTCTGTGCAACTCACAGACTAACTTCCAGAACAATAAGGATTAAGACGACGAAGAGTCCGCTGTCATCAACAGGGATAACGAGGCCTCACAGACTAACTTCCAGAACAATAAGGATTAAGACTGTTTTTAAATTGTTATTAATTAATTACACTACAAATCTCACAGACTAACTTCCAGAACAATAAGGATTAAGACTCTTACTTCGGTTGCGTATAGCTCGCCATTTGAATCTCTCACAGACTAACTTCCAGAACAATAAGGATTAAGACGCGTCCGGGCAATAGCCCATTTCTCTGACATCCCGGCGCCTCACAGACTAACTTCCAGAACAATAAGGATTAAGACTTTCCTCTAAACACTAATAACCAAATGTTCAAGAATCTCTCACAGACTAACTTCCAGAACAATAAGGATTAAGACTTTTTACTGTTTCCATAATCATAAATTTTAAATTCTCACAGACTAACTTCCAGAACAATAAGGATTAAGACCTTAATCCCTACCGTTTCATATTTGATGTTAATACATACCTCACAGACTAACTTCCAGAACAATAAGGATTAAGACAAAGTTAATGATTAGACTTACGGCAATTTATGACACACTCACAGACTAACTTCCAGAACAATAAGGATTAAGACCCCTGTATCTGGATTTTTGATTAAGATTGCATCCGGCTCACAGACTAACTTCCAGAACAATAAGGATTAAGACAATTGCCTCAGCTAAGTGACGCTGAGTCATTTGCTTTTCTCACAGACTAACTTCCAGAACAATAAGGATTAAGACTCACAAGAAAAAGCCTCGTGTCCTAACTTTCTAAATCTCACAGACTAACTTCCAGAACAATAAGGATTAAGACTGGGTAAACACCGATGGCATCTGCCAAATGTTTCTGCTCACAGACTAACTTCCAGAACAATAAGGATTAAGACACGTACTTGTGTGCCTCCTGCATCACCTTGTCGTTTCTCACAGACTAACTTCCAGAACAATAAGGATTAAGACGCTCTCGTAACGTTCTTTCTCTTTCAGGCTATCACTGAAATAGGTCTCACAGACTAACTTCCAGAACAATAAGGATTAAGACAAGTCCTCTATCGACCTACATATAACATACTTATACCCTCACAGACTAACTTCCAGAACAATAAGGATTAAGACTTGCCACCCTTTCCATATTTCAAAGAACTCGTTTTTTTATTCTCACAGACTAACTTCCAGAACAATAAGGATTAAGACTTATTCCAACTTTAACGAGTAAAAGCATCCCAACTTCTCACAGACTAACTTCCAGAACAATAAGGATTAAGACCATTTATGTAATGAGTACTTATTTCCAAAACACCATTGTCTCACAGACTAACTTCCAGAACAATAAGGATTAAGACTCATCAATACCCGTGTACTTGTCTCGGTAGATAACGTCTCACAGACTAACTTCCAGAACAATAAGGATTAAGACTGTATCAGCGACATAAGGACGGTATTCAGCCCAACCTCACAGACTAACTTCCAGAATAATAAGGATTGATAGCGCGAACTTCGCAAAATGAGATTCACTTGAAACTTCAAGCTCACCGGAGCCGGCATCACCGCTTCCGGCACACCCTACGTGCTGGTGGATAATCCGGAGCATACCCACCCAGTTTCCGGCTAAATATCCAGAATTCAGAAAGTAAGTAATTGCATTAGAAATAAATCGTTAGGTTATTTATTCGCGCCATATGCTTGCAAAATGCAAAGAATGAGTGTTGAAAAAAGAGGTAAAATAGGGTCTCCGACACCTTTTCCGGAGCATATGCACCCAGTCTCGTTGCGAGGTGCAAAAACACAAGGTATTCCGGAGCATGTGCACCCAATTTTTCGGCTTAACAGTTTCACAATGTGATTGATATTTTTAGCACTTCCTGCTTTTAATCACTTTTCGGATTCCGGAGCATACCCACCCACTTGTTAATTATTTTTGATATGATTGTGTGATGTTTAATCCAATCACATGATCTTATGGCAGGAAAAATAATTAACATGAGTAAAGTAAAACAAGTATTGCGTTTACACACGCAAGGCGTTTCCAACCGCCGCATAGCCCTTGATTTAGGGTTATACAAAGGGACTGTAAATAGCTATATACGCAAAATTAAAGACCATGGGTACGACATAGCGGAGTTGTTGGAACTGGACGACCCTGTGCTGGAAAGTAAACTGTTTGCAGGCAACCCGGCTTACAAGGACAGGCGTTTCGAGGAGTTCAAAGGCAAGATCCCCTATTTTGAAAAGGAGCTCGAAAGGCCCCATGTGACACGTTATCTATTATGGGAGGAATACAGGCAAGATAATCCCGAGGGTTACGGTTACAGCCAATTCTGTTTCCATTTGGGGCAGATCCTGAGCGCCCGCAAACCGGGAAGCATCCTGGAGCATAGCCCGGGAGAAAAACTTTTTGTTGATTTTGCAGGAGACACATTCCCGTACGTTGACCGCGAGACCGGTGAAGTGAAACAGGCCCAGGTGTTCGCCGCCTGCCTGCCGTACTCCAATTATACATTTGCAATGGCTGTCCCCTCCCAGCGCAGCGATGATTTTTTATACGCGCTCACCTGTTGTCTGCACCACCTGGGGGGATCCCCCCAAATATTGGTCACCGACAACCTGAAAGGATCGGTGATCAAGGCGGACCGGTACGAACCCGACCTGAACAGGCTCATGGAAGACCTGGCCAACCACTATGGCTTCGCAGTAATACCTACCCGCAGCCGCAAACCCCGCGATAAGGCTTCCGTGGAGAATGAGGTGAAGATCGCCTACCGGCGGGTCTATGCCAAACTGCGCAACCATACATTTTTTTCCATAGAGGAAATAAACAGGGCTTTTTTCGACAAGGTGCGTGAACATAACCAAACCCGCCAGCAGCAGAAAGAGTATTGCCGACAGGAGAAATTCCTGGCCGATGAGAAACCTTTGTTAAAAGAACTTCCCCAAAATGCGTTTGAAGTAAAATATTACACCCGGCTGACTGTAAACCAAAACAACTGCGTCTACCTTGGGCGTGATAAACATTACTACTCGGTTCCCTACCAACATATCGGGGAGAAGACGGAGGTCATCTATACCCGGACCCTTGTCCGCATATATGTCAGGGGAGCGTGTGTCGCCACACACCCCCGCACGATAGGGTTCGGATATACCACCAAGAAAGAACACATGGGATCCGCCCACAATTTTTACAGGAACCGCAGCCCGGAGTTCTATATCAGGCAAGCGGCGAAGCACTCTGACACCCTGGCTGAACTGTTTTCCGTGTTTTTCGAAAGATCGGAGATACCCGAGACACAATACCGCAGGTGCGACGGGCTGCTAAGCCTCAGGCGGAAAACAGACCCGGTGGTTTTTGAACGTGTCTGCCGTTATGCATTGGATAACGACATACTGACTTACCAATCCATCAAACGCGTGATTGACACCAAGGCCTACATGCAGGAAATGGCAGGCGAGGCTGACAAGGTCGGCGATAATAAAAACATCAAACATGTAAATATCAGGGGTAAGGAGTATTACGCCGGATAATAATAATCATCTTTAAATTAAAAAACAATGGAACAGATCAAATCAGAACTGGTGTCCCTGCGGCTCTCGGGCATGGCCGAGGCCTTGAAAACATTACAAGAGGGCAGAAAAATCCATGAACTCACTTTAACTGACGGTCTCAGGCTGCTTGTCCAGGCAGAACGTGACCAAAGGGAGGCGAACCGTTACAAACGGCTTGTCAAGAACGCTTCGTTCCGCTACCGGGCTTCCCTCGAGGAATTAAGCTTCGACACGGCAAGAGGGTTGGACAGGACGCAGATCCTCTCACTGGCCAACGGAAGTTATATCCGTGATGCGGGGTCAATACTTATCACCGGGGCCACCGGCTGCGGGAAAAGCTTCGTTGCCACGGCGCTCGGGCATCAGGCATGCCGGCAGGGGTTTAGCGTAATATACTACGGCATGCAAAAACTGATGGCCAAACTTAAAGTCGCAAGGCTGGAAGGTGTAGCCATCCGATTCTTTGAAAAGTTGGCTAAAACGGATTTGCTCATAATCGACGACTTCGGGATCGGAACAATGGATCTGCAACAGCAGCTGGATTTTATGGAAATCATCGAAGACAGGCATGCCAGGAAATCAACTATCATAAGCAGCCAGTTGCCACCTGTAGACTGGTTCGACCTGTTTACGGATGAAACAGTGGCTGACGCATTTATAGACAGGGTAATTCACACAGGGCATAGAATCGAGTTAAAAGGAGACAGTTTAAGAAAAAAAGGATAACTTTGTCAAATTGATAGTTTAACAAGTGGGTGCATTTAACCGGAATCAATGGGTGCATATCACCGGAATATCCA
>FZPS01000063.1_pt1226 | contig 13591 bp, 20 predicted proteins | sample 1817821 | NCBI WGS metagenome assembly FZPS01 (sample SAMEA104158645, study PRJEB21678) | metagenome | place: Germany | collected 2015-04-21 | reverse complement strand
ATACTACAGTGATCAGCAAATATTGCTATTTCCGTTGCTATTCTATTTTCATCTATAGAATGATTAGCTAATATTTCTTCTAATCTTTTTTCTAATTTACTTTTATATTCTTCTACTAAACGAGGACTTCTTTCTTTAATTTTTGCTAAATGCCCAGCACAAGCTTTTATTTTAGCTAGAAGATCATTCTTTAAATTTTCACCTTCTTTTTCACGCATAGAAAGAAAACCATTAAATGCCTGATTTAATGCTTCTTCTAATAATTTCCACAAAGTATCTTTGTCATCTTCTTTTTTATTGACTAAAATAATATCAGGAAATCTAGCTAATAAAGATACAGAAATATCATCAATTACATTACATTTGTTTTTGATGATATTAAGTTGTTCTAAATAAGCCTCTAATAAGTTTTCATTTAAGCTAACATCAAAATCATCTTTTGAAGTAGTCTCAAAAGAAACAAAAATATCTATTTTACCTCTTGAAACTCTTTCTTTTACAAATGTCCTTATCTTTTCTTCAAGATAATTTAACGCTCTGGGAATGCGGATGTTAATATCATTATATCTATGATTAACAGATCGAATTTCAACAGTAAATTTTCTGTCATCAACGACAACTTTACCTTGGCCATAACCAGTCATGCTGCGAACCATTTTATCCACTCATTTCTTCTTATCCTTTGAATTTCTTCTATTTTTGTATTATATCGCAGCTTTTTATCTAAGTCAATAAAGCATAAAAGCTCAATTTTACTTCTCAATTTAAAAGATAAAATATTTGAAAATACTTTTAAAGTAAAAAAGTTGGTGGTATACTAAGCTATGATTAGAAGGAGGAATTTTTATGGCATTAGACGGCATTGTAATTTCTAACATTGTTTACGAAATTAAAAAACTTATGTTAGATGGAAGAATAGATAAAATATATCAACCAGAATCCGACGAAATAATAATTCAAATAAGAGTAAGTAAGACAAATTATCGCTTATTAGTTAGTTCTAACAGTAATCATCCAAGAAGCCATGTTACTAATATTCAAAAGAAAAATCCCCAAAGTCCTCCTATGTTTTGTATGCTCTTAAGAAAGCATTTAACTGGAGGCAAATTAATTGATGTAATTCAGCCAGATTTTGAAAGAATCATTGAATTTCATATTGAAAATAATAATGAACTAGGAGACTTAACTGTAAAAAAACTAATTATCGAAATAATGGGACGTCATAGTAATATTATTCTAACCGACGATAAAAACCTTATTTTAGACAGTATTGTCCGCGTTACAAAAGATAAAAGCTCCATTAGAGAAGTCTTACCAGGAAGAACTTATCAAAGACCTCCTTCTCAAGATAAAATAAATCCTTTAAAGCTTATGGATGCTGATTATGGAAAACACTTAAAAGGTAATAACGGAACAAAGCTTCAGCAAGCTATATACAAATCTTTTACAGGAATTAGCCCTCTTATTGCTTCAGAAATATGCCACAGGGCAAATATAGATGCCTCTACATATTTAGAAGAATTAAAAGACGATGATATAAAGCGGATATCAGAAATCATGAAAGATATTTTTAATTCAATAAGAGAAAATTCCTTTAATCCACAAATTATATATGATCCTAATACAGAAGCACCTATTGAGTTTTCTTCTATTGATTTAACACAATTTACAAACTACAAAAAAAAGAACTATGACTTTGTATCAGAACTAATCGAAGATTATTACAAAGAAAAAGATAATCTTTCTAGAATCAAACAAAAGTCCAAAGATATTCAAAAAATTATTCAAAATAATCTAGAAAGGTGTTATAAGAAAAAAGATATTCAAAGCCGTCAATTAAAAGATGTGTCTGATTGTGATTATTTAAGGATTTTTGGGGATCTTATTACTTCTAATATATACAATATTTCAAAGGGAATGACCTCATATACTACTATTAATTTTTATGAGGATAATTTAAGTGAAGTTATTATTCCTTTAGATCCAGTCCTTACACCAGCTCAAAATGCTCAAAAGTATTTCAGCAAATATAATAAAGCTAAAAGAACTAAAGAAGCCCTCATAGAGCAACTTAAACTTGTTAATGAGGAAATAGCTTATTTAGAATCTTTGCTTTCTTCAATAGAATCTTCTACCGACATTGAAGATATTGAAGATATAAAAAAGGAATTGCAAGAACAAGGCTATGTTAAAAATAAAAAAGGAAAAGTTCATAATGAAAAAATAAAATCTAAACCTTTACATTTTAAATCTGACGAAGGCTTTGATATTTATATTGGAAAAAATAACCGTCAAAATGATGAATTAACTTTTCGTCTTGCAGGTCCTATGGATTTATGGCTTCATACTAAAGATATCCCTGGTTCTCATGTTATTATTAAAACTGAAAACAAAGAAGTTCCAGAAGCTACTCTGCTTATGGCTGCAAATCTTGCTGCATACCATAGCAAAGCCAAAAATTCAAGTAATGTAGCAGTAGACTATACACTAAGAAAAAACGTAAAAAAACCTAAAGGAGCTAAACCTGGAATGGTTATTTATGAAAATCAAAAGACCATATATGTTACCCCTGATGAAATAAAAATAAAAAAGAGTCTTTCTAAAAAAAAATTATCAAAATAAATAATAGGCTAAGCTTAGCCTATTTTATTTTTCTCTTCCTAAATAATCTAAATATCGAAGTAATGGAACTTTATTAATAATGCTTGATATAGATTTTGTCTCCGCAATAATGTGAAGAACAATTAATAATACAATGCTTATCATTTTATAATAAAAATTTAGAGAAATCATTCCTGTAAAAGCTAAAGTATAGCCCAAAATATTTGCTCCTACATCTCCGAGCATATATTGCCCTTTCAAATCTCCTTTTAATATAGGCAAACTACTACCAATAACTAAAAGAGTTAAATACTTGTCAGAAAAGTCTCCTATAATCCAATAAATAATACTAATTAAAAAAAATATTAATCCTACTAAAGCATACCTATAGTCACCAACTATATTATCTATTAACATTTGAATATTATCTATTGAAAGTAGATCAAATGGTTGAAAAGGAAACAACACCAAAGCTAATGAAAGTATAGCTATACATAATGAAAAAATAACTAATAGTATTTTATCAATAATAGTCATAATTAGCTTCATCCTCCTAAATAATACTTAAATTTACCCTCTGGACTCCAGAGGGTAAATATACTATTTTACTCGTGGTTCAACTTCTACTTTTTCAGGTTCCTCTTTAGGTATATTAACTCCTTGCACATTTACATTTACTTCTACCACCTTCAAGCCAGTCATAGTTTCTACTGTTTCTTTAACTTTTTTTTGTACATTTTTAGCAACCTCAGAAATCTTAGAACCATATTCTACTATAATAAATATATCAATAGCAGCTTCTTTTTCACCAACTTCCACTTTAACACCCTTTGATAGGTTTTTCATTCCTAACATTTCTGTAAAATCAGCAGTCATTCCACCGCTCATTTCAGCTACCCCTTCTACCTCTGTAGCCGCCAATCCTGCGATTATAGCCACTACTTCATTAGCAATCTTTACCGTACCATATTTAACTTTTTCATCATTCACAACATTTGCCATATTTGGACACCTCCTATTATTCTCCTTCTCTTTACGCTTATTATATCAAAGCTTAAGCTTTTTTACAAACATTTCTAATTTTTTTTCATAATTTCTATATTAGAGGCATCTAAATTTGTTTCTCCCATAACTATGTCTAAAATTTTCACTACATCCTGTTCTGTAAGTTCATCTTTAGATACAACTATTTTAGCTCTTTCATCATTTATAAAAACTAACGCTTCATCAAATCCTTTAGCCTTTATCAACCCTTCTATAGTTAATTCTTTTTCAATTATATCTCCAATATTCATAATTTTTTTCTGTGCTTCAGTCCTTACATCTTCTGTTGTATTCTCATTTTCTATTATAGCATTTAATCTATCTATTAATGCAGCTCTTAATTTATCTCTATTTAGCCTTTGTTCTATAAAATAATTTTTAGAACGTAAACTATCTTCCTTACTAATGGCTTGACTAATATTAGAATTTGTTTCTTTCGCTATTTCATCAATGTTTTTATCCTTTGTGTCCAATATTTCTATATCATCTGCTACCTCTTTATCTTCCCTTTTAGAAATAGTTTCTACTAATTCTTTATCTTCCCCTTCTAAATTCTTTGCCATTTCCATCTCTTCATGTTTTTGATAATCATTAGAAACTTTTGATGAAGCCTTTAAGGTAAGATTATGATTTATATAACCAGTAATTACTAACAATACTATTAAAACCATAATTATTGCTGGTTTTTTCATTGTAAACATCCATATCCCTCCTATTTGCTAGAATATACTTCCACCTTGTTCCCAGGTATGCCTAGCACAGTTTTAACCGCTTCATACAACATCTCTTTAATTTCTAAATCCTCAGCACCTTGAGCAATTACTATGACCCCCTTTACCGTGGGTTTAATCTCTTTTAAAACTACCAGTCCTCCTTCGTTACCTGTGACCACCTGGATAGTCATGTCATCTCTTACAATTTCTCTTGTCCCCCCATGAGCATCTGTTTCATTAGTAATTTCATTATTTTTAGTTGTATTAAATGCAGGAACTTTTTCAATAGTATCTTCTAACGTAATCATAACTCTTACTTTACCCACACCTTTTAGTTGACTTAAAATATCTTCTAACTTTTTTTCTAACAGCATGCCATAATCTACTTCAGTGGTTTCAAGCACATCCCTATTACCATTAACTTCAAAATCAGTCTTAATATCATTATTTCTATCTTCTATAAATATATTAGCTATTATTAAAAGTATGATTCCTAATGCTAGTATTATGAATAAATTATTCATAATTTTTTTGTTATTTTCAGTTTCTAAATATTTTTTTGTTTTATCCACCAGTTTTCCCATCTAAATCACCTACCTTTGAAGAAATCAAGAATATCTTTATATTTCCTTTTGGTATATTGAAATTTTGCCAAATAATTTCCTTAAGTTCATCTGCATCCCATTCTATTCCCTTATATAGATCCTTCTCTTTATTTATGTCTTTTATTGAAATATCCTCTATTTTTACTGTAACAATATCATTTTCAGTTCCATTCTCTTCTTTTTCTTTTTCGCTCACTAATATTTCTAATTCTTGTAATTCTCCAAATTTTTCTTCATTAATATAAATATTAACAGCTTCAACCTTATAATTGCTTGTCTCATCAATTAGCTTTTCTAATTCTAACTTAAGTTTCTCAATATATAATTCTTTAATTTGTTCATCCTGTATTGATAATAATTGCCCTTCATCCTCTAATTTATAATTGCTTGCTTCTATATGTTTTTCCAAAATTAAATCATCTATATTATAATTTGGATTTAACAACTGCACAAAAGGCGAAATCATTACCAGTATTATTAAAAAACCCACTACCATATTAATGTATTTTCTCATATTGCTGTTAGGAAGAAGTATCTCAACAATGGTAATTATAACAAATACCATAATTATATCCTGTAGCCAATATCGCACAAAAGCAATTAACTTCATATTATCACCTACCTAAACATTAACGCTGTATTTCCTGCATCTACTATAATTGTAATTGTTATAAAAAACATAATTGCTACAGATAATATTCCAATTAATACTAATAAAAGTGCTTTTCCTACTTCCATAAATAAATTTACAATATTATCATTAGCAATAGGTTCTATAATAGCCCCAATAAATTTATATACAAACATTAATACCATAATTTTTATGCCAGGAGTTATACAAACTAAAAACAAAGCAATCAAACCTACAGTTCCTATCCCGTTTTTTAATATTACAGAACAACCAACTACAGTTTCAACAGCATCAGATAAAAATTTACCTATTATCGGAATAAAACTATCGACAGCATATTTTGCAGTTCTTATGGTTATTCCATCAACTTTTGTACCTATGCCATATACAGTAATTATTCCAATAAATATAGTAAGAAATATACTAATCAATGATATAATAATTTGCCTAATTAACTCTGATAATTTAGTAAATTGAACCTTTTGTGATACATTACTTATAATACCTATAATAAAAGAAAACAATATTAATGGAAATATTAATTCTTTCACCATAGAGCTTATAATATTTATACTACCAATTAATATGGGATGAAATAGCAGTTTGGTATTAACTCCACTAGCTGCTGTTAATAGTGTTAATAGAATAGGTAAAATTATTTGCATAAAATTTACCATTTGTTCTACAGTTTTTTTGCCTAAATCTAAAGATAAAGTAAAACTGTTAATTATCAACATTGCCAAAATAATATAACATATATAATGAGCTAAATAACTTACAGTATCCCTTTCAAAATTACCTTGTAAATTAGTAAGCATAGAACAAGCTATAACTATTATCATTATTTGGGAAATCAATGCAATATTATCTACAACTTCTGAAAATAATATTTTAGTAATGGAAATCATTAATGCTTTTATATCTAAAGGATTGTCTCCTTTTAATATAGATGAAATACTGTTTTTAACATTTATTTTAGGATAATAATCTCCTGTAGATTTTACTATATCTTCCAATACTAGTTCTAATTCTCCAATATTTAAATTATCTAATTGTTCCTTTATAAATATATCTTCCATATTCTCCTCAGCCCAAACCAATCTACAGGAACAGAAAAATAATATGGATAAAACTAATAATATTTTTATTATAATCCAAATGTTTTTTAACATATCTTCACCTTTATGGAAGTATTTTTATGATAAGATCTATTAAAGCTAATAATATAGGCATAGCAAGTACCATAATTATAATCTTTCCTCCTAATTCAACTTTAGATGCAATTGCTTCTTCTCCTGCATCTCTGGATATTTCAGCTCCAAATTCTACTATATATGCAATGCCAACAATTTTAAGTACAGTAGTAAAATATGCAGTTTCCATATTTGTATATCTAGTTAATTGGCTTAATGTATCGATTATATATTTCAATTTATCTAATAACATTGAAATTATAAATATTCCTGTAATTATACTTACTATTATGGCAAATTCTGACCTATCCCATTGACGCAATAATATCACTAAAACGGTAGAAACTATTCCTATAGTTACAATTTGTAAAATTTCCATATAACCACTTCCTGTTAATACAATTGAAATAGTGTTTTTATATTATCAAATAATTTACTAATTAACCCTATTACAGCTCCAAATACTATTATTACTCCTACCAAGGTAGTGATAAAAGCAAATTCCTCTTTTCCTGCCTTATCTAAAAGAATCTGAAGTATAGATAGTAATATCCCTATACTTGCTATTTTAAATATCAAATCTATATTCATATCATTTCTCTCCTCTTAAATAAGTATTATTACTATGGCAAGCCCAATCAATATCCCTAAGTTCTTAAACATCTTTTCATTCTTATCTCTATTAAACTTTGCTTCTTTTTCTAATATAATAATTTGATTTAAAATTAGTTTAAAATTTTTTTCTTGATCCTCTCTATTAGATGTTCCTAGCACTCTTCCTAGAGACAATATTATTTCTATATCCTGTTGCTTAAAACTTAAATCATTTTTTAATAGATGCCTTACACTGTAAAAACTATAGTATATATCTTCTACTTTATTTTCTAGCATATGTTCTCTAATTTCTTTAAATATAAAAGAGACTTTTTTATTTCCCTTTTTATACACATTTAGTAATGCATCTGGTAAAGGCACTGCTCCATAAACAATTTCTGTTTCCAATATCTTAATACACTGTTCCATATAAATTAAATTATTTAATCTGTTGGAATACCTGTTTCCATAGGCAAATCCAATTAAACTTGTTGAAAATAAAATTAATAATCCTCCTAATAATTTTACAATAAACATACAATGACCTCTTTCTATTGCATAATAGAAGTAAATTGCTCTCCCTCAAGAATATCCTTAACAGTACCTACACCCCTAGAATTGTCTAAAAAAATATATCTTTCAAATATTCGTTCTTCTATCAAAATCTTAAGGCTATTCCTGGAGATTAAATCCTGTATATTACTTCCATGAACTGTAGCTAATATTTTTACCCCAGCCTTTAAAATTTCATGAATTGCTTCTACATCTGATATGCTTCCAATTTCATCCATAGCAATAATATCTGGAGACATTGCTCTTAATAGCATAGTAGTTCCATCTCTTTTATTACATCCATCTAATACATCTGTTCTTATGCCAACATCGTGTTGAGGAATACCATTATACATACCTGCTAATTCTGATCTTTCATCAATAACCCCTATTTTAAACCCTTTATTTAATAAATAAAAACCATTACTTAAATTTCTAATTATATCTCTTAAAAGAGTAGTTTTTCCACATTGCGGTGGAGAAATTATTAACGTATTGTATATTTTTTTACTAGATGTAGATACAATATATTTTAGTATGTTTTTTGATACTTCTTTTTTCTCTCTTGCTATCCTTATATTTAAAGAAGAAATGTCCCTTATGGTGTCAATGTTATGACCTTTATATATCACTTTTCCTGTAATTCCTACCCTATGCCCACCCTTCAATGTAATAAACCCATTTCTAATTTCCTCTTCAAAAGCATAGATAGAATAGTTGCTAATTAGTTTAAAAGTCTTGTCTATGTTTTCCTTACTAACTATTATGCTTTTCCTATAATCTCTTGTAAGTTCTCCTTGTGCTTTTACAAAATAATCTTGTCCTTCAAAACTTACAATAAGTGGACAACCATTTCTAAGTCTAATTTCCTCCACTTTAATCTTATATTGTAAGGGTATGACTTTTAATGGTTCCTGCAATTCTAAACATATATATTCTAATACATTATTAAATTTCTCTAAATCACAATTTCCCATAACATGTCCCTCCTTTATATATAAATATGAACAAGCTAAAATAATATGCAAAAAAAATAAAGACTTAAAGTTAAATTTAACTTTAAGTCTTTATTTAAAAGACCAATATTATTCTTCTTCTTGGAAATCATCTAATTCATCATCTTCACAAGAATCACATTCAAACTCTATACACTCTAAATCATCTTCATCAAAAGGATAATAATCGTATTCATCATCATAATCATCATATCCATATATTTCATCTTCTACATCTGATAAATCTTCATCAATATAAAACATATATTCTTCTAAATCCTCGAACTCTTCCATCATATCTACCATGGCATCGGCAAACTCTTCTAATGTATCTATAATATGTATCAATAGTTTACCTTCACTTGATTCTTCTTCTATTTTCATTCCTTCTGCTAAACCTTTCAAATAAGCCACTTTTTGATATAGATAATCCATAACATATTTCCCTCCTTAATAATTTATATATTTGATATTATTCCCTACACTCTTGATAAATACTCACCTGTTCGAGTATCTATCTTGATTTTATCTCCTATATTTATAAATAAAGGCACATCTACTACAGCTCCAGTTTCAAGAGTAGCAGGTTTTGTTGCACCAGTAGCAGTATCTCCTTTTATTCCTGGTTCTGTATGAACTACTTCTAATTCTACAAAATTTGGTGCTACTACTTCAAAGGGTTTACCTTCATAAAATCTGATTATGGCATTGTCATTTTCTTTAATATACATGATAGCTTCTTCTACTTGCTTTTTCTCTAAGGGCAACTGTTCATAAGTCTCATTATCCATAAAATAATATAATGAACCATCATTATATAAATATTGCATTTCCCTGGTTTCTATACGAGCTAATGGATATCTATCATTAGGATTAAATGTAGTCTCTTTAATAGTTCCAGTCATAACATTTTTAATTTTTGCTCGCACAAAAGCTGCACCTTTGCCAGGTTTTACATGCTGAAAATCAATTATCTGATATACCTCACCATCCATTTCAAATGTAATACCTTTTTTAAAATCTCCTGCAGATATCATATTCATTCCTCCTTATAAATAATAACCATTATATCATCATGTACAATGCTTCTAAAGCCAATATATAGCCATATATTCCTAAGCCTGATATTTGCCCAGTACATACAGGGGCAATAACAGATTCTTTCCTAAAATCTTCTCTAGCATATATATTAGATATATGTACTTCAACTATTGGAATATCTAATATTTCTATAGCATCCCTTATAGCTAAACTATAATGAGTATATGCTCCTGGATTAATTACAATACCTTTAACATCCTTTTCTAAACTTTGATGTAATTTATTTATAATTTCCCCTTCTATATTTGATTGAAATATATCCAATTTCATATCATATTCCTTAGCTTTTTTGTGAAGAAGCTCATCTATATATTCTAAGGTATATGTTCCATATACTGTTCTATCCCTTTTCTCTAGTAAATTCATATTAGGACCATGAATAACCAATATGTTCATATATACCTTCTCCTTACTTTGTCTATATAATTATATCAATACTTTCAACTAACTACAATAGTCATATTGTTTAAATATAAGAATTATTTCATCTGCTATCTCCTCAATGGACTTATTGTCTATGGAAATTATATGATCTGCATTTTGTTGATATAATTTATATCTATCCTTTAATATTTCATTTATATTATTATATAAATCACCTTCTTTTAATAAAGGTCTATGTTCTTTCCATGATGGCGATGCCTTTATATTAGATACTAATGTATTGATACTTCCGTCTAAAAAAAATAAAATCCCATTTTCCTTCAATATTTTTCTATTAATTTCCTTTAATATTGCTCCTCCACCTGTGGATATAACTTTTTTACCATCTAAGCAATTTTTAAATATTATTTGACTTTCCAATTGCCTAAAATAATCTTCTCCATTATATTTAAATATATATTCTATAGTCTTTCCTGTGCACTTTAATATTATATCATCTGTATCTACAAATTTAAAATTTAATTTTTTAGAAACACATTTTCCAACAACTGTTTTGCCAGCTCCACTCATACCTATCAATACAATATTTTTCAAATTTATCACCTTGTTTCATCATGGTATAGTATTAATAACTTGCTTTTCATTTAAATTTTCAACTTCATAATTTCACTCTCCTTATAAATAAACCATTCAATATATCTTTATGCTCTCTATCTTAGGTTCAATAAAGCCAGGCAAGTATATCCCATTTCTTTTTATTTCATGTATATTATAATCTATATTTGCCCTTTCATCATATAGTAATTTGTCAACATCATCTCCTAAGAGTATACCACTAAGCGTAAAATTATTGTTAGATTCTATATAAATACTACCATTATTCACAATCAATATCCCATAAAAAACAACATCAGAACATATATAAATATCTCCTTCAACATATACAATTCCTTTTAGCTTTAATACATCATCAATATTATCAGATTCAATAATTATTTTTAGATTTTCTATTTCATCATTTTTAGCTAATAAAAAAATTCTATTCTTATCCATATTCTTATCTATAAAATATTTCTTTATAGGGAAATCTATATTATTTCTATACAATTCAATGCAAGCTTTGTTATCAGTATTACTATGTATTCTTACAGTTTCATAATCATCGATTTCAATTGACATCATATCTTCTTCTAAGGTAGGAATATATATTTCGCGCTGTAAAAAGTTCATATATTCCTCATACATTTCTCCATTATTTTCTAGCACATTAGGTGATATAATTGGTAATCCTATTTCAAATATTTCATTAACTATAGTTAAATTTGCATCAGCTTTTCTTTTTATTTTATTATAAGATGTTTGAGCCTGTAGTTTTAACTTTCTCCTATTTTCTTCCTTATGAAAAAACAAGTCTATTTTGTTATCATTATCTCCTTCCATTAAATCTTCATCATCTAATATAATATATTTTTTATCTTCTGTATTCCTTCCATACTTTAAATATTCCTTAGCTCCCGGCAATATTATGTTATCAAAATATTTAGGATCATTGATTGCCATTAAAATTTTACCTTCTAATAAATAAAAAGCTTGGACATTGTTTTGACTAGAATTCATAATCATATATTCCATTTTTGAAATATAATTTAAAAACATGCTAAAAATTAATATAATCATCATTGCCAGTAAAGAAAAAACAGTAATAAAGCCTTTGTTTTTTTCATCCTTATGCAATTAATACACCTCTTATCTTAATTAATGTATAATAGGACATCTAATAGTAGTTTTAATATTGAATATAGTATTTCTTCCATAAGTATTTTGAAAAGTAAAATATAATTCTACAATATTGGTATCAAAATTGATGCCTGTCCCATCTATAGATATGACATAATCTGCAACTTTATTATGTCCTCCTTGAAAAAAAGCACTTCCTAAAGGATAAGATTCTGAATTTCTATTAATAGCTATTCTATAAATACTATTATCCTTAAAATAATAAGTTGAATAATTATATTTTGATTTTCCATCTGGGAAATAATGAAGTATAACAAAACCTATATTTTTCTCATACTTATCACTTAATCCTTTAAATTTATTTATATCAATAATTTTGTCAGCTGTTTGTATTTCCTTTTTAATATAATCTATAGCATACTTACCATTCAAAAATATTTCATCTTCCATATCCCCTTTTTTACATGTAATAATAGTAAGCTTAAGCATAGAATTTAGTATTATAATGATAATAGAACTAATAGCTAAAAATAAAAGCACTTCAATTAATGTAAATCCATATCTATTCTTATTTCCCCTATTTATTTTCTTGTTTTGGTGGAATGGGCATAAAAGCTTGAATTGTAACATCATTAACCCTCTTTTCATTATTAACAAATGATACACTCACTATTATTTCCCAAAAGTTTGGAGCCTTCTCTTCTTTATATATAGTACATATATATTTCCACTGTTTACTATTCTTATCTAGTGGCAAATTAATGACAACAGATTCTTTATCTACTAATTCATTCATTAAGGATATAAGCTGCATATCAAACAAATACTCATCTTCTTTAGTCTTATCATAACTAAAAGATTTTAACTGTTCAATAGTAGATTCAACAATATTTATCATTTCCATTTTATTTTTTGAAAGTTGTAAATTATGAATAGATGTATTTAAAATAGGATAACAAGTAACCGTTATCAATCCTAACAAAAATAACCCAACTAATATTTCAATAAATGTAAAGCCTTTATTATTCATATATTTTAACCTCACAAAAATTATTTAAAATATATATTTATTTTCCCAGTAGCTGGCGTAATGGTAATTTCAATTTTATTACCATTTTTGTTTTTAAGATATACGGTACCTGCTTTATGCGGTGTACCTAAGTACCCAAAACTTATCTGATCTCCTAAATTATTAGTACCAGTCAATCTTATTCCACTTTCAAATTCATGTTTTTTTAAATTAATTTCCACTGCATCATGTTTCTTTACAATATAATAGTTCTTATCAATATTTAAAAGAATACTATAACAACATACATCTGCTATGGCTCTATTTCTTGCATATTCTATATCTTTTTTAAAAGTTCTTAATTCAATTTTTTCTTTATAGCTTAAAACTATATTTCCTTTTAAAATTGGTATAAACAAGACTATTACTAAT
>FZPS01000018.1_pt653 | contig 13592 bp, 13 predicted proteins | sample 1817821 | NCBI WGS metagenome assembly FZPS01 (sample SAMEA104158645, study PRJEB21678) | metagenome | place: Germany | collected 2015-04-21 | reverse complement strand
ATTTTGAAGATGGTCCGGGCCTGTATGATTTAATGAAAAGGAAGGGCTGGGAAGGAATTGTATCCAAAAAGAAAAACAGCTTGTATTGTCCTGCCAAAAATCACAGCGAGTGGTTTAAACACAAAAACCTTAAGAAAATTCTGGCAGCCATATGCGGTATTCAGTGGAAGGACTCTTTACCAAACTCACTTATATTGGGTATTTTTCGTGACGACAGCTGGGTATATATCGGGAAGGCATCACAAGGCTTAACTTTTGAAGAACGGCGGCAGCTTAAGCAGTATGCAGTGAGACACCGGAATGATGATTGCCCGTTCAGGGATGTCAGGTTATGCAAGGGTGAATCATTCACATGGCTGAAGCCTGCAGTAACCTGTTGGATTCGGTTTCTGGAATGGACCAATGATGGCACCATGCGCCACCCCGCTATTCTGGGTTTTTCCCACTTATCTGCTGAACAGGCAAACGGAAAGGAATGGTCAATAGATGAGTGAGATAGATGTAGATGGTCTGCCTGTTCGTATAACCAATCCGGAGAAGATCCTATGGCCGGAGCCGGGAATTCGTAAAATCGATTACATCACCAAACTGGTGGAATTAGCGCCTTACATGCTTCCTCATGCCAGAAATCGTTTGCTTACCGTCATCCGATACCCGGATGGAATAAAGGGAAAGTTTTTTTTTCAGAAAGATACACCTGATTATGCGCCGGATTGGCTGGAAACTACCGAGTGGAGTGATAAGGATTTTATATTGCTTAATAACCTCTCCACTTTAGTGTGGCTGGGAAATCAGGCTGCTTTGGAGCTGCATACCGGCTTTCATCGGATTGAAGAGAAAATCTGTCCTACGGATTTGGTATTTGATCTGGATCCTTCAGAGGGGCAGTTTTTCAATGAAGCGGCGGAAACAGCCCTGCTAATCAATGAAACCCTGATCAAATTAAGCATCAGAAGCTGGGTCAAGACCTCTGGTGCAACCGGGCTGCAGATATATATACCTACGGGCAGTCGTTATGATTATGAAACAGCAAGAAAAATAAATCGTTTCTTCGGATATTATTTTTCACAAAAATATCCTGAAAGGGTTACTATAGAGCGTAAAGTGAAAAACAGGGGTACCAGACTTTATTTTGATTACCTGCAGATGTGGGAAGGCAAAACCATAACAATGGTCTATTCACCCCGGGCAAATCAGAATGCAAATGTATCCATGCCTGTTACCTGGGAAGAATTAGAAAAGGGAATTCACCCGGACGACTTTAACCTGCTCAATGCAGCGGAAAGGCTGGAAGAAAAGGGTGACTTGTTCATGGCATTACTGGAAGAGGAACATGTCCAAAATTTGGATTTCCTGCTGGAACATATAGAAAAAAATGATATCTGATATCCTTAAAGAAAGGTTTCTGTTATAATAGAAAGGGTATAAACACCTATGAAGTGGAAAAGGGGAAGGGAATAATGAGTAAGGCAGATATTATATTCATTGATATGTGCAGGGACATTTTAGAAAACGGGTACACCACTGAAGGACAGAAGGTGCGTCCGGTTTGGGAGGATGGAACACCTGCATATACAATAAAAAAGTTCGGGGTTGTCAATCGCTATGATTTGTCGGAAGAGTTTCCAATACTGACACTGCGGCCCACTCCCCTGAAAAAGGCTATCGATGAAATTCTCTGGATTTGGCAAAAGAAATCCAATAACATTCGTGATTTGAACAGCAGAATCTGGGATGCCTGGGCAGATGAGGAAGGCTCTATAGGCAAAGCTTATGGCTACCAGCTTCGCCAGAAGCATAAGTATAAGGAAGGGGAATTCGATCAGGTCGATCGAGTATTGTATGATCTGAAACACAATCCTTACAGCCGAAGGATCTTAACCAATATATACAATCACAGTGATCTTCATAAAATGAATTTATATCCATGTGCCTACAGCGTGACTTTCAACGTAACAGGAGACAGGCTAAATGCCATATTAAACCAAAGATCCCAGGATGTGCTCCCTGCAAATAATTGGAATGTTTGTCAGTATGCCATTCTGGTCCATATGTTTGCGGCAGTAAGCGGGCTGAAAGCAGGTGAACTGGTCCATGTCATAGCTGATGCACATATTTATGACAGGCATATTCCCATTGTCAGGGAATTAATTGAAAGGCCTCAGTATCCTGCTCCAAAACTGGTTATCAATCCTGACATCAGGGATTTTTATGAGTTTACAGCGGATGATTTTCATCTGGAAGGATACAGGGCAGGCCCTCAAATCAAAAACATCCCCATAGCAGTGTAAAGAAAGCGGTGAAACTTATGAATTTTATCGTTGCCGTTGATCAGGAATGGAATATTGGAAAAGATGGGGACCTGCTGCAGCCTATTTCGGAAGACCTGAAACAATTTAAAGCCAGGACACTTAACCGTATTGTTGTTCTGGGTCGTAAAACTCTGCATACATTTCCAGGGGGCAAACCTCTGAGGGGAAGGACCAATATCATATTAACCAGACAAAAGGATTTTTCTGCAGACGGAGCCATTATATGTAATTCCTTTGCTGAATTATTTGAGCAGCTGCGCTCATACAAGGATAATGACATTTTCATAGTAGGAGGAGGAGAAATCTACAAAGAGCTCATTCCGTACTGCAAAATCGGATATGTAACTAAAATCCATAAAACCTTCAAAGCAGATACATCCATACCGAATTTGGATAAGACAGGTACCTGGAAAGCAGTCAGGAAAGACGGCCCATATCATTTCAGGGACGATATATATTACTCCTATCTGGAATACCGCAATTCCGAGCCTTTGCCCATGCCCTGAAGGTGAGCTGAATATCCCCTTTTCACAAGTAGAACATCTCCAATGCTGATGCATATAATGTAACATATCCTATTGGAGGTGATACTTGTATATGAATGGCAGGTATGATGTCAGGCAAGTCTGTCCCGCCGGTACTCAGCCATATACCATCCGAGCAGGGGATACCTACTTTTCCCTGGCTATGCGATTCAATACTACTGTAGCAGCAATTATGGCTGCCAACCCCGGCGTTGATCCCAACAGATTACAGATAGGCCAGGTAATATGCATTCCCGGTGCTCCACCTATGCCGGGTGAATGTCCGCAAGGCACCCAGCCCTATATTATTCAGGCAGGAGACACCTACTTCTCTCTGGCCATTCGGTTCAATACCACGGTTGCGGCAATTATGGCTGCCAACCCCGGTGTTGATCCCAACAGATTACAGATTGGTCAGAGGATTTGCATTCCCGGTGCCCCGCCCATGCCGGGTGAATGCCCGCAAGGTACCCAGCCCTATATCATTCAGGCAGGAGACACCTACTTCTCTCTGGCGAACAGATTTAATACAACAGTGGAAGCAATTATAGCAGCGAATCCAAATGTAGATCCCAACAGGCTGATGATCGGCCAGCGAATCTGCATTCCCCGTCCCGGATTACCCCCTTGCCCCGGAGGTCAGTATTATACCATAAGAAGCGGTGACACTCTTTTCGCACTAGCAAACAGATTCAATGTAACCGTTAACGCAATTATTGCAGCCAATCCAGGTATAGACCCCATGGCCTTACGGGTAGGACAGATAATATGCATCCCGGCGCCGGCGCAGGGCGGCTGTCCCAGCGGCACCAGTGAATATATCATCCGTGCAGGAGATACCTTCTTTTCCATTGCCAGAAGATTTAACATCAGTGTGGATGCTCTCATAGCAGCCAATCCCGGCGTTGATCCGGACGATTTGCAGATTGGGCAGAGAATTTGTGTTCCCATGGCTTAAGGCCATCAGATAAGCTATGCTGTTACGGACAGCAAAGAAAAAAAGCAGCAATCATGACATGGAAGTCACGATTGCTGCTTTCTCATGCTTTTTTCATCTTTTGTCTGCGAAAAAGAAAAGTGCGATGGTTCCCGGGCCGGAGTGAGCGCCAATTACCGGCCCAATATTACTTATGATAACATCCTTGACAGAATAGCCGGACTTAATAAGATCTGCCAGGTATTGAGCATCTGCCGGCGAATCGCCGTGGCTTATAAAGATTACCTGATCTTCCGGGTTAACTATGGTCTCCTGCAGCCTTTCAAATAACGCACGAATGGATTTCTTTCTTCCCTTTACCTTGGAAACTGGGATAAGCCGGCCTTCATCATCCACATGAAGAATGGGCTTGATATCCAGCATGGTACCTATAAATGCAGCTGCAACAGATACCCGGCCGCCTCTTTTCAAATGGTTCAGATCATCCACTGTAAACCAGTGAGCAACCTTGAGCTTGTTTCTTTCTATCCATTGCACCAATTCATCCTTGGAAGCACCTTCATCCAGCATCCGGATGGCATTCCAGGCAAGAAGTCCTTCTCCCATGGAAGCTGATTTGCTGTCTATTATGGTAAGGTCCGCATCCGGAAATTCTTCCAGGAGCATATCCCTGGCAAGCATGGCACTGTTGAAGCTGCCACTTAGAGCGGAAGAAAAGCAAAGATAGATGACGGACCTTCTATTCTCCAGATAAGGACGGAATTTTTCTATATATACATCGGTATTGACCTGGGAAGTAGTAGGCATTTCCCCGGAACGAACTGCATCATAGAAGGTTTTGGAATCTTTGCTAACAAAAAAGTCGTCAATATGTTCCCTGCCCTGAAAGTGGTAGGTAAAGTTTATGACAGGAATGTTATGCTTCTCAATATAGCTGTACGGCAGATCGGTACATGTATCAATAATTAATACCGGTTTTTTGGAATCCATAAGTTCTCCTCCTGATTGGCTTTATGATACGCCAATTATATTATAGAAAGACCAGTGTGACAAGAAAATAAATCATTTGCTTAGAGACAAGCAGCTGATTAGCAAAAAGGTTAAGGCAGAACAGGAGCTATATAGTCATTGAAGTTCCGCAGCAAGTCTTCCAGGGAATCCCGCCGTCTGATCAACTGATGCATACCATCAGCACGGATCAATATCTCTGCGGGTTTTAACCTGTTGTTGTAGTTGGATGACATGGAATAACCATATGCACCGGCATCCATTACCCCGAGAATGTCACCTATGGACAAAGGAGGAAGCTCCCTGTCGCGGGCAACCACGTCTCCGCTTTCGCATATGTTTCCCACCACTGTTACTTTTTCTTTCGAGGAAGAAACAATACTCCCATGTTTTGGATAAACCTCGATATCATGCCAGGCATCATACATTACCGGACGGGCTAAAACATTGAATCCCAGATCCGTGCCCGCATACAGCACTCCGCTGTTTTCCTTCTTTGCATGAACCATGCCAAGCAGAATACCGCATTCTGCCACAACATAGCGACCCGGTTCCGACATAAATTCAATATCCGGGTTATAACGGCGTGCCCAGGCACTCAGGATATCAGCGACTTGTTCACCAAACAGCTTCAGTTCCAGCGGTTTCTCCCCATCCTGTTTTTGATATGGAATACCAAATCCGCCTCCTAAATCGATAAAACGGAGTCCTTCGAATTGCCTGGCGATGTCCAGAATAGTCTGGACACTTTGAATATAGGGTTCTCCGTTCATAAACAGAGAACCGATGTGCTGATTGATACCCACCAGATTCAGTCTGTATTTTTTTATCAATGCTTTGACCTCGTCTATACAGTCGTCATTGATTCCAAACTTCGTTTTACTGCCGCCTGTTACTACCTTATCATGATGACCAATTCCAAAACCCGGATTAATCCTTACAGCCACATCCCCGCCTGGGTTATGTTCTCCAAATGTTTCCAACTGAGAAAGGGAATCCACGCTTACGGTTATTCCCAGGTTGACAGCATACATCATTTCTTCCGCGGAAACATTATTGCTGATATAAAGTATTTGCTTCGGTTTAAACCCCGCGGCCAAAAGAACAAAAATCTCACCAGGAGACATGGCATCTGCGTTAAGTCCTTCTTCCCGAATAATTTTTAAAAGCTCCAGATTGGCATTGGCTTTTACCGAGTAGTTGACCTTATAGTTTGGATAAGGAATAAAACCTGTCATATCTCTGCAGCGCCGGCGCAGTATGTTTTCATTATACACATAAAGGGGACTGCCATACCGGCTGACCAGCTCATGTGGGCTGGAACTGCCATAGAAATCAGTTTTTTCCGAAAAGTAAGTATGCATTCTGGTTCCTCCGGTGTTACGTTGATAATTATAAGCATTGACTCCATACGGTTCAAAGTTCCGGATTGATTCGGCCTTGAGAGTGTCCTGCTCTTAACTACAGGTAGTTCAGGATTAAAATATACACCAGTTAAATTTTATTGTCAATAATTTTACCTATCTGTTTATAATCATATTTTGCATATTTATGCAAAATAAAAGACTGGAATGAGACCGAAACAAAGATTTATTTTTACACAGCAGACTTTTTTTATGATAAACTTCTTTGTGTATAAGGAAGACGCACAGAAAAAGTGGAGGTATAAAATGGAAAGCATAGTGCTTCAACTGGCAAAAGAGTTTCAACTTAAAGAGCTCCAGGTGGAAAATGCTATAAGGTTGATTGACGAGGGTAATACCATTCCATTTATAGCCCGTTACAGAAAAGAAGTTACCGGGGGATTGGATGACAGTGTATTAAGAGAATTGTTTGATCGCCTTGCTTATCTCAGGAATCTGGAAAATCGCAGGCAGGAGATAAGGCATCTGATTGATGCTCAGGGAAAACTGACCGAAGAGCTTAAAAACAGCATAAATAAAGCCCAAAGCATAACGGAAGTGGAGGACATTTATCGTCCATACCGTCCCAAACGCAGAACGAGGGCTACTATAGCGAAGGAAAAAGGTCTGGAACCCCTTGCTCAAATAATATGGGATCAGTCAGTCCGGCAGGGCAGTGTTGAGGAACTGGCAAAAGCTTATGTTAACCCTGAAAATGAGGTGGATTCAGCAGAACAGGCTCTTACTCTTGCCTTGGATATTATAGCAGAGATGATTTCGGATAATGCCGATTATCGGAAATGGATAAGAGCTTTCACTATTCGGCATGGAATCCTGGAAACCAGGGCAGCAAAGGAGGAATCCTCTGTTTATGAAATGTACTATGAATACAGCGAGGCAGTCAGCCGGATAGTGCCTCACAGAATTCTGGCTATTAACCGCGGCGAAAATGAAAAATACCTGACAGCAAAAATCAGAGTTGATGAAGACAACATCATTCAATATCTATGCAAGAGAGTTATTGTCCGACCAAGCATTGGTTCGGAGCTACTGAAAGAAGCAATTGAGGATTCCTACAAAAGGTTGATAGCGCCGTCCATCGAACGGGAGATTCGCAATATGCTGACAGAAAAAGCAGAAGAACAGGCAATCAGGGTATTCGGTGAAAATCTGCGTAATCTGCTCCTTCAGCCGCCGGTAAGAGGGAAAGTGGTGATGGGTGTGGATCCCGGTTTCCGAACCGGTAACAAAATCGCCATTGTTGATGATACTGGCATGGTACTGGATACTTTTGTAGTTTATATGACTCTTCCCAACCATAATAAGGAAGAGGCAAAGAGAATCCTGAAAAAATTTGTGGAAAAGCACTGTGTCGAACTGATAGCTCTTGGCAACGGAACAGCTTCGAGGGAAAGTGAGAAGGTTATAGCCGAGCTATGCGGGGAATATGCTGCAAAGCTGCAATATGTAATAGTCAATGAGGCAGGCGCTTCGGTTTACTCTGCTTCAAAGCTGGGCAGTGAGGAATTTCCGGATTATGAAGTGGAATTGCGCAGTGCCATATCTATTGCCAGAAGACTGCAGGACCCTTTGGCTGAACTGGTAAAAATTGATCCCAAGTCCATCGGCGTAGGCCAGTATCAGCATGATGTAAATCAAAAACAGCTGGCTGAGACATTAAGAGGTGTGGTGGAGGACTGCGTCAACAGTGTAGGAGTTGACCTGAATACTGCTTCCCCCTCTTTACTTCAGTATGTATCCGGAATATCTCCTGCTCTTGCCCGGAACATCGCTTCCTACCGTCAGAAGACGGGAAAATTTACAAATCGCAAACAACTGCTGAAGGTCAGCAAACTTGGCCCCAGGACCTTCGAGCAGTGTGCAGGTTTTCTTAGAATTTCAGGCGGTGATAATATTCTTGATAATACTGCCGTACACCCGGAATCCTATAACGTGGTCACTAAGCTGCTGGAGTTAAAAGGGAAATCCATAGAAATGATTAAAAACCATGAGAATCGGCAACACCTGGCTGCTGAAATCGATAAGTGGGATACAGCGGAATTGGCAGTGAATCTTGATGTAGGCCTGCCTACTCTTCAGGACATATTAAAAGAGCTGCAGAAGCCGGGAAGAGATCCCAGGGATGAACTGCCCCAGCCCATTTTGCGCACTGATATAATGGAGCTGGAAGACCTGAAGCCCGACATGATTATGACCGGAACTGTGCGAAACGTAACAGATTTTGGAGCATTTGTAGATATTGGCGTTCACCAGGACGGTCTGGTCCATATATCCCAGCTTTCAGACAAATATGTGAAACATCCTATGGATATTGTGCAAGTAGGCGATATCGTCACTGTGAAGGTATTGGATGTGGATGTAATCAGAAAAAGAATAGCTTTGACAATGAAGAATATATGATATATAATATTATTACAAAATAAACAACGAACTTTCAGGGCAGGGTGAGATTCCCGACCGGCGGTAAAGTCCGCGAGTCCTTACGAGGGCCGAATCGGTGGAATTCCGGTACCGACAGTATAGTCTGGATGGGAGAAAGTACGTTTATTCTTTCTGTTTCCATGTGCCCCTGAAGTTTGTCAGGGGCTTTTTATTTGATTCCCAGGTTCATTGTTTATTTCCCAATAATTTTTCAGGAGGAATTATACATGAACAAGACTACTTACACTCAGCCGGGCAGAGGCATTCTCAGTATAAAGCTGAATACCAGGAACCTGATAAAGATCGCTATGCTGGCTGCCACAGCCTTTGTTCTGATGCTCATTTCCTTTCCGCTGGCAGCGTTTTTCCCGTCTTTTCTAGAGCTGGATATAAGTGATGTACCTGCTTTAGTCGGAGGTTTTGCATTAGGTCCGATTGCCGGAGTTCTTATTGAGCTTCTCAAAAACATACTCAAGGTACTAATCAAGCCTTCTCCCACCGGCGGGGTTGGAGAGCTTTCCAATTTTCTTGTGGGCAGCTTTTTCGTAGTACCGGCATCAGTCATCTATATGATCCGCAAAAGCAAGAAAAATGCAATGTTAGGTTTGCTGGCCGGATCCATATTTATGACTGTCAGTGCTTGCTTTTCCAACTACTTCATTATTATACCTCTGTATCAGCAATTTATGCCTCTTGAGCAAATCATAGCATTGTCACCGCTTAAGATCGTAAAGGATATGAAGAGCTTCATATTGTATGCTATTGTACCTTTTAATCTGATAAAATCCATTGTAGTTTCTACTGTTACCTTGTTGATTTATAAGAAGCTTTCGCCTCTGCTCCATAGTTGAAAAAGATACGGGGCACAGAAGAAATACAGAAACCCAGCAAAAAAATCGGAAGAATCCGATTTTTTTGTTTTTGCGAATTTGCAGTATAGATGCCGGACAATTATATGATATAATACGGGATATACTATTCAGTGGAAGATTTTCACTGATTTGCATAATGGAAAATATTAAGTAAGCAGCTGATGAGGTGTATTATGTTAATATGGCTGTCCCGTTCCGAGGAGGATACATATCTATTCGGTAAATGGATAGGCTCAAACACAAAAGCAGGGGATATTATTCTTCTGTTCGGACAGATGGGAAGCGGGAAAACCGTACTGTCCAGAGGAATTGCACACGGAGCAGGTGTGTCAGGCATGGTGAACAGCCCTACATTTACCATTATGAATTCATATTCCGCGCTTCATCCGGTTTTTCATTTTGATCTTTACCGCCTGAATGAGCCGGAAGAGCTGTATGATTTGGATTATGAAGATTATTTTTTCGGAACCGGAATTACAATAGTTGAATGGGCTGAAAGGTTGGACTATCTTCTTCCCGAAGAGTATTTAAAAATATCCATCAGCAGGGAACAAAAAGTGAATGAAAGGAAAATCACTGTATGCCCTGTAGGCAGCCGTTATGCTGCATGGAAGGAGGTATTGCAGAATTATGAAGGTATTGGCAGTTGATTCTTCATCTGTTGTGGCAGGTGTCGCCATCCTGAGTGAAGACCGGCTCCTGTATGAAGCCTATCATCATCACAGGAAAAATCATTCTGAATTGCTTATGCCTTTGGTTGAGGATGCACTTAATTCCAGCGATTTAAAGCCTGATGATCTGGATTTGCTTGCTGTATCCGGCGGGCCGGGCTCATTCACAGGCCTGCGCATTGGTATTTCTACAATAAAAGGCTTAGCCCAGGCAATAGAGAAACCTGTTGTGTCCGTTCCTACCCTGGATGCCCTGGCATGGAATATTGCTGGTGTGAATGGCCTGGTGTGCCCTTTAATGGATGCAAGGAGAGAACAGGTATATACCAGCCTGTACAGACGGGAAGGCAGCGAGTGTATAAGGCTGATGCCCTATTCAGCTATCCCTGTCGTCGAACTTACAGAGCAATTGGCTGCCTACCGCCAGCCGATTATTTTTCTGGGAGATGGATTATGGGCATACCAAGCCCTTCTGCAGGAACAGCTGAAGGAATATGCGCATTTTGCACCGGCTCATCTTATCTGTCAGAGAGCTTCTGCAATTGCCTGGCTGGGCAGAAAGGAAGCATTGGCCGGGAATGCTGTTCATTATAAAGAGCTTCGACCTTTCTATCTCAGGCAATCCCAGGCAGAGCAGAAAAGGCTTAAGCAGGCAGGTGACAGAACATGACACAAAGAATCCGTCCTATGACAACAGAGGATGTTGAAGAGGTCAGCAAGCTGGAGCGTCTGTGCTTTCCTACGCCCTGGTCCCAGGAGGCCTTCCGGATTGAGGTGGAGCGAAACAGGTGTGCCAGATATTTTGTGGTCAGCGACAATAGTAAACTCATAGGATACGGAGGTATGTGGCTGGTAGTGGACGAGGCTCATATTACCAATATAGCCGTTCATCCGGACCATAGAAGACAAGGAACAGGCCGCCTTATTATGAAAACCCTGATAGAAGAAGCGGTCCGGCTGGGTATGACTCGAATGACACTGGAGGTCAGAGTATCCAATAAAGCAGCCATCAATCTCTATCAATCCCTGGGGTTTGAAAAGGGAGGACTGCGAAAGGGCTACTACGCAAACGACGGCGAAGACGCACTGATTATGTGGAACTTTCATATTGGAGGATAAAAAATGGATATCCGTACCATGACTAATTATGCAATAGGATTTCTAATATCCTTGTTTATATTTCCAATACTGCTTGTAACCGGCATAGAGCTGGTTACTTATGACCAAAACTTCTATGCCGGACAGTACGAACGATTAAATACATCAGAAGAAATAGGCATGACCAGTGAAGAGCTTATACGGGTCACCAAAGAGTTGACCGATTATATCCGGGGAAGATTGGACACCATGGATCAGATTGAGGCAGATATAAACGGAGTAACAAGACCAGTTTTCAATGAAAGAGAAAAGGAGCATATGGTGGATGTTAGGGCATTATTCCGCTTTGCTTCCAATGTGAGGAATATCTCTTTACTGAGCCTCATTTGTCTTTTCATTATATTATTCTATTTAAGCAACAAGAAACCATGGAAGTATTTTTCAGCTGCTTATCTGGTAACAGCTGCAGCCCTTCTGCTGATTCTGATAGCAGCTGTACCAATAGTAAAAAGCAACTTTACCTATTATTGGGATCAGTTTCATTACTTGTTTTTTGACAATGATCTTTGGATTTTAAACCCGGAAACGGATATTATGATACAAATGGTACCTGAACCATTTTTTTATTCGGCGGTATTTCGTGTATTAGCTTATTTTGGATCAGGCTGCTTTGCCATTGGATTGGCTTCATTCCTGATACTGAGAGCTGCCCGGAAAAGAAGCAGAAATCTTATAAGTGAGGAAGTAAAATGACATATCTTCAGCAAATGACAGAAAAAATTAGTACTTTGAGAGATAAGAAGAGGATTACAATACTTGCATTGGAAACCTCGTGCGATGAAACCGCTGCTGCTGTCGTGAGAAACGGCAGAGAGGTGCTGAGTAATATCATTTCCTCTCAGATTGATACTCACAGGCTGTATGGAGGGGTAGTTCCTGAAATTGCCTCCAGAAAGCATGTAGAGGTAATCAGTCAGGTCGTAAGTCATGCACTTGAGGAATCCAATACTTCAATGGAGGAGCTGGACGCTGTGGCTGTTACCTACGGGCCGGGCCTGGTTGGGGCTTTGCTGGTAGGTGTTTCCGCTGCCAAGGCAATAGCTTTCGGTTTATCTGTTCCACTGATTGGAGTACATCATATAGAGGGGCACATCAGTGCAAATTTTATCGAATACAAAGAGTTGGAGCCTCCCTTTGTCTGCCTCATTGTTTCCGGAGGTCATACCCAGATTGTTCATGTTAAGGACTACGGAGAATATGAATTAATAGGCCAGACCATGGATGATGCCGCAGGTGAGGCTTTTGACAAGGTGGCACGGGTTCTGGGTCTGGGCTATCCCGGAGGACCGGCAGTTGATCGTATTGCAAAGGAAGGCAATCCCGCTGCAATTTCCTTTCCCAGAGTTCATCTCAGGGAGAAGCCCTACGATTTCAGCTTCAGCGGCCTGAAAACAGCAGTCATAAACTACCTTCACAATCTGGAACAAAGAGGTGAATCATACTGCCTTGAAGATGTTGCCGCCAGTTTCCAGCAGGCGGTGGTGGATGTTCTGGTTGAAAAAACCATAGATGCTGCCCTGAAGCTTAATCAAAAACGAATAGTTATGGCAGGAGGCGTTGCTGCCAATTCAGCTTTGAAAAGACAAATGGAAGCTGAGGCAGAAAAGCGGCAAATTCAGCTCTATTATCCTACACCTGTCTTATGTACAGATAATGCGGCCATGATTGCCTGTGCGGGTTACTATCGTCTACTGCAGGGAGAAATATCTCCTTTGTCACTGAATGCTGTCCCATATCTGCCAATCACTCAGATTCAATAGCAGGGATGCTCCAGAATCCTTCAGGCAGGAAATTGAATTATTTTACCTCCTGAAATTCATTATCGAACTTTGACAGCCCTGGGTACAATTTTATGCAGAATTATGTGGAAACCCTGCTACAATCTCATTAATGCGGGGTTTTTGCTGTGGATAACCCTGTGCATATTGTGGATATGAGCCTTCAGTGAATTTTCAAACAAATGAAAGTATCCATAATTCTACAACATATCGTAAGTAATGACAAAAATACACCCTAATCGGTTAAGCATGTCCTGAGTATAGTTTCTCAATCAATGGTAATTCTATGATAAGAGAAGGATTTTATTCAGAGGAGTGTTTTTGTCATGAAGATTAAAGAAATAATGACTACAAATATAGCTGCATTATCGCCGGACAATACCGTCCTGGATGCAGCAAAGGCGATGCAGGCACATAATATCGGTTGTCTTCCGGTTTGCATGCCCGATGGAAAGGTGACTGGGATTCTTACGGATCGGGATATAGT
>FZPS01000215.1_pt87 | contig 13594 bp, 9 predicted proteins | sample 1817821 | NCBI WGS metagenome assembly FZPS01 (sample SAMEA104158645, study PRJEB21678) | metagenome | place: Germany | collected 2015-04-21 | reverse complement strand
ACAGGTAAGGATTATGTTTATAAGGATAATTATTTTCAAGATATAAATGAGTACTTGGAAGAATCAGGACAAAAAGATGAGAATGGGATAAGATTGTTTCAAAATACTGATTCCAATGGAAGGTATCATAGTGACTGGATATCTATGATGTATCCAAGGTTAAAGCTGGCTAGAAATTTGCTTTCAGAGGATGGGGTAATATTTATAAGTATAGATGATAATGAAGTGCATAATTTAAGGAAAATATGTGATGAGATTTTTGGAGAAAGGAATTTCGTGGCTTCTTTACCAACAATTATGAATTTAAAAGGGAATAATGATCAATTTGGATTTGCAGGAACACATGAATATACTTTAGTATATTCAAAATCATATTTAGATTGTCTACTTCATGAATTTAACTTAAATGAAGAAGAAAGTAATGATTGGCTAGAGGATGAGCATGGTCTATATAAAAAAGGAGCAAACTTAAAAGCAACGGGTGTAAATGCCCCAAGAGAAAAAAGACCTAATTTGTTTTTCCCGATATTCATTGAGAATGACTCAATAAATAATAATGAAGGACAAATAAAATGGACATTGGAGAAAAAGAGCGAAAAAAGTTTAGAAGTATATCCTATAACTAATGGACAGGAGATGTCTTGGCGTTGGAGCAAAACTAAGTTTGTGAAAGAGAAACACAATGTTATCATTGTTCCTGATAAGCAAGGTGGGATTAATTTTTATAAAAAGCAAAGACCCTCAATAGGTGATGTTCCAACAAAAAAGCCGAAATCAATATTTTATAAACCTGAGTATAGTAGTGGCAATGGAACAGCAGAGATTAAAGAGCTATTCCACAATAAAACATTTAATAACCCTAAACCATTAAGTTTATTATTAGATATTTGTAAAATAGGTTCAAATTCTAGTTCTGTAATTCTTGACTATTTTGCAGGTTCCGCTACCACCGCCCATGCTGTTATGCAGCTAAATGCAGAGGATGGAGGAAATAGAAAGTATATAATGGTACAACTCCCAGAGGAAACCGATGAAAAGTCCGAGGCCTATAAAGCCGGATTTAAAAATATTTCTGAGATTGGGAAAGAGCGAATACGAAGGGCGGCCAAGAAAATCAAGGAGGAAACCAAGGCGGATATCGACTATGGTTTTCGGGTCTTTAAGGTGGACTCCTCTAATATGAAGGATGTCTATTACCTCCCCTCTAAGATAACCCAAGGTAGGATTGACGAATTGGAATCAAACATCAAAGAGGACAGGAATGGATTGGATCTCCTTGCACAGGTCATGTTGGAAGCAGGGTTGGAACTATCATTATCTATAAAGTCGAAAAGGATGCGAGGTAGGACCATCTACTATGTAGCAGGGAATTCCCTGGTAGCCTGCTTCGATGAAGTGGATGAAGATTTAATGAAAGCAATTGCCAAGGAAAAGCCATTAAAGGTGGTATTTAGGGATAGTTCCTTTAAGGATTGTCCCTCCAAGATCAATCTCGAAGAGATCTTTAAGGGGATATCCCCCACTACAGAGATAAAGGTACTTTAGGAGGTTGATTCCATGAGGTTAAAGTTTAAAGAACAACAATTTCAACTTGATGCAGTAAAGTCGGTGGTGGATTGTTTTACCGGCCAAGAAAAGGAAACCTCCCGATTCAATTTAGATCGAGGAAGATCCCAAAAGGAGATCGTAGGACAGGTATCCGCCTTTGATGAGGAGATAGGATTTAAGAATAAAAACATCCAGATAGATAGTATAGATATCCTGAAAAATATAAAAGAGGTTCAAAAAAGAAATGGACTGATACCCTCTAGGACATTGAAAGGGAAGTACAATCTTACCATCGAAATGGAAACAGGTACAGGGAAAACCTATACCTACATACGAACCATGTATGAACTATATAAGCACTATGGATGGAGCAAATATATTATAGTGGTCCCGTCGATAGCCATTAGGGAGGGGGTTTATAAGTCCTTTCAAATAACCGAAGACCACTTCATGAGTATCTATGGTTCGAAAATTCGGTACTTTATATATAATTCCAAGCACCTCAATAAACTGGACGCCTTCGCCTCGGACGGTGGAATTAATGTAATGATCATCAACTCCCAGGCCTTTAATGCCAGGGGAAAGGATGCACGGAGGATCTATATGGAATTGGATGAATTCCAATCTAGAAGGCCCATTGATGTCATCGCTAAAACCAATCCTATTATGATCATCGACGAACCCCAATCGGTGGAAGGGAGTAAGACCAAGGAATCACTAAAGGCCTTTAATCCACTATTTACATTAAGGTACTCAGCTACCCACCGGGAGGAATATAATAAGATCTATCGATTGGATGCCTTGGATGCCTACAATGAAAAATTGGTGAAAAAGATTCAAGTCAAAGGGATCTCGATGAAGGGAACGACGGGGACCAATGAATACTTGTATCTAGAAGATATTAATCTGAGCAAAAAGGGCTATCCCCTTGCAAAGCTGGAGTATGAAGTAAGAAAGGGCAAGGGACTAAAAAGAGTCTCCAAATATGTGGATGTTGGGTTTAATCTTTATGAGCATTCTGGTTTGGAGCAGTATAAGGGATATACTGTATCTGAGATCAATGGGTATCATAATACCCTCTCCTTTACCAATGGTGTAGTACTATATGCTGGGGATGTTCAAGGGGATGTTAGTGAAGAACATATGAGGAGGATTCAGATCAGGGAGACCATTAAATCCCATTTCGAGAAGGAAAGGGAGCTATTTCATACTGGGGTAAAGGTTCTTTCCCTATTCTTTATCGATGAGGTGGCAAAGTATAGACAATACGACAAGGAAGGGAATGCAGTAAATGGGCCCTATGGTCGCATCTTTGAAGAGGAGTATATGAATATTCTAAATGACTATATCACCTTAATGGATGATCCCTATGTTGATTACTTAAAGACAATTAGTGTGGCTCAAACCCATGAAGGATATTTTTCCATCGATAAGTATAATAGAATGGTGGACCCGAAAGTAAAGGGGAAAGAAAAAATTACAGAGGATGAATCCGCCTTTGACAAGATCATGAGGAATAAGGAGAGACTACTGAGTTTTGAGGAACCTATCCGGTTTATCTTTTCCCACTCCGCCCTTCGGGAGGGGTGGGACAATCCCAATGTATTTCAAATTTGCACCTTGAAACATAGCGAATCTATGATCGGGAAAAGACAGGAGGTAGGAAGGGGACTTAGGCTATGTGTGGATCGAACGGGTAATAGAATGGACTCCGAGACCTTAGGGACGGATGTCCATGGGATCAATGCTCTTACCATCGTAGCCAGTGAATCCTATGAAAGCTTTGCCAAAGCATTGCAATCAGAGATCGCCAGTGCCTTATCCGACAGACCAAAGAAGGCCAGTGTAGATTTCTTTCAGGATAAGATTATTAAGGATGGAAAAGGGAATGAAAAAATAATAGATGATGAGATGGCTAGATTATTACAATTCTCCTTGAAACAACAGGGTTTCATCGATATACGGACCGATGAGCTAACCGATAAATATTTTGATGCACTGGAAAAAGACGAGATAAATGTACCGGATGATTTTAAAGGGTTTGAAGAGGGAATCATTCAACTCATCAGTAATATATATACCGAGGGAAAGACCAACTTAATTGAGGATGCAAGATCAACGAATATAAAAAACATCGCTATCAATGAAAATTTCCATAGGGAAGAGTTTAAGAGACTATGGAAGAAGATCAATGTAAAGACGGCATACAAAGTAGATTTTGATACCCAGGAGCTTATTCAAAATGCCATTCATGCCTTAGATAGCGGTTTGAGGATTTCTGATCTATCCTATGAGGTTCGAAGGGGTGAGATGGCTCAAATCGATTCCAAGGAGGATTTGGAACAAGGGAAAGCCTTCGATGTACAGGAATCCTTTGTAGATAAGGTGAAGGTCATTGATACTAGCCATATTCGGTTTGATTTAGTAGGAAAACTTGTAGATGAAACCAATCTTACACGAAAAGCCATCGTGGACATATTAAAGGGAGTCAAGCCCAGAACCTTTTTCCTTTTCCAAAAGAATCCTGAAGAATTCATATTAAAGGCCTCCAGGATTATCAATGAGCAGAAGGCATCAATGATCATTGAGCATATTACCTATGATAGGATTGATGATGTCTTTGATGTGGATATTTTCACCAAGAATAAATTAAACGGGATATTGGGTAAGGATATGATAGAAACCCAAAAGCATGTATATGACTATTTAAAGTATGATTCCGGTAAAGAAAAAAGTTTTGCTGAGGAAATGGAAATAAGGCCAGAGGTAAAGGTCTATGCCAAATTACCAAGAGATTTTTATATTCCAACCCCAGTAGGAAGGTACAATCCTGATTGGGCCATTGTATTTGATGAAGGGACGGTAAGACATATCTATTTTGTAGCAGAGACCAAGGGGAAATTAGAATCCCTGGATTTAGATATAAGGGGACGGGAGAGCGCAAAAATACACTGCGCAACCGAGCACTTTAATAAAATCAGTGATGGCAGTGTTAAGTATTACGCCGTAGATAGCTATGAAATGCTTATGGAAAAGATCTTGAGTTCTAAATAAAGGAGAGGTTTTTATTTACTTTGATCCCTTTCATGTCTTGAATAGTATATTTTTTTAGGGGAGCGATGGATTTACCAAAAGCTCCCCTAAACATGTTTTTAGCGCAGATATAACGAAACAAATTAAATCACTATAGGAAGATAACCCTCCCCCTCTAAAAATAGAAAGTCCTTTTCGGATATTAGCGCTTTTAATGGAGCTATAATTAATTCTTTGATCTTATCTTCGTTTGTTACCTTCGTTAGCTCTAAAAAGAATACCCTCATGGATGTAAATTCTTTTTCGGATCTTTCATCCCCTGCATACTTGGAACTATATAGTAGAAACTTTTCGTTTTCCTGGATGAAATGGTAGCCTGTATTTTGCCCGGCTTTACGGAACCACTCGCGTATATTGTTCCCATGAGATTTAGGAAAGTCAATAAGGGAACAACTGATATAAGGCTTTACTGCTACCAACGCAGTCCCAGATTCACCATGAACCAATCCCCAAAGAACCCTTCCATCTGGACCTTCCCATTCTTAAAGTACTTTACGCCCTGGCATAGGGGGTATCCCCCAGGATGGATCCCTCATATTTTCCTTTCCCTTTCCTCCTCCTTATCGATCCGATCGTAGCATTCCATCAGGGAGGTATAGCACTCCTCGATGGTGCTTCTCCATGGAACATCTAGGTGCTTCAATGCCCAGTGGTAGGAGGCGATGGCCTGATGGTACTCGTGTCTATGAAAGAGGATGTCTCCCTTTAACTTAAAGTTAAGTCCACGGTCGGGATTTTTGAGGATGGCCTCATTGACTAAGCGTAGGGCGCTATTGGTATTGCCTTCCGTCAATAGTAGAGCGGAGAAATTATAGTAGAGGTACTCATCATTGGAATTCACTTCAAGTCCCTTCATGTAGGCTACCTATATATATACACACACGCTACGGGGGCGGTTACGACGACGATGGCACAGAATAGTGGCAAAAGCAGTGAATTTAGTCTGGTAGGAAGGAAAAAGCAATTTAGAAAAAGAATTATTAATAGAGGTAAAAAGATATTAGATAGGAGGTTATTATGAATCATTTAAGGGGACCAAAATGGACTGAATTTCAAGGCCGAACCATCAAAGGCGAGGATCATTTAGGGATTAAAAATGTTGCCATTGTTATGGCGGATTATTTACAACCAGGAATTACAAGCATCACTCCACGGGCACGGTATTGGTCTTTTTATTCCTGGGTACTCTATGATTTTATTGAGAATCATCGGGAACGATCCTCGGAAAATTTTAAAAGGCATTTAAAGAAGCAAGAATGGTTCTATATCATTGCCAATATAGCAGCAGCTAGTGAGGATGGACAGTCGACAAGGAATATCAATGGTATCGATAAGGGTCGATTGCTATGGTCAAGCAAGGGCAATGAGATTCCCATCCACTATGACTATGTCAAGCATCCCCAAGGAGGATACGGAATGGCCTATAGTAATGTATTAAAGATTTTAGGTCTAACTCGACAAGGGGATAGCTCCAAGAATGTACAAATTGATCGATTGACATCCCAGGGGAAAGAGTTAGGGAAAGCTTTTGAAAAAACCATAGAGAATACAGCATTCTATAGATTGTATAAGGATAATGAGAATGCCGTGCCAAGGGAGGTTCTCACTGAATATGGACGACTGGCGGCTTTACATCGTATCAATCAACCTGAATCACAGGACGGATCCCTTCTTCGGAAGATTTTTCTTCCCAACGAAGGGGATAATGCCTCCGCGGAATATCGATATCATTCGTTAATGTACTATAGATGGCTGATGGAGGAGCATGGGAAGGAAGACTTTAGAGGGATAGGTACATGGAGGAGATTGATGTATGACACCTATTCGGTAAGGGGGGCGGATGAAAAACAATTACCGCAATCCTTCCTGGAGGTGGGTAAAGGTTGGGAGATCTATCATGGACGACAAATGTTCACCTATAGTCTAGAGTCCATATGGTCCTATCTATTAGAGCTTTTAGCAAGAAAACCTTACACCTATAAGGGGATCCTTGATAAGGTATTCTCTGAATTGAGAAAGAGGAAAGTGGATCTTGAAATAAAGACTCAAGAGCTATTGAATACCCTTCCTCTTAAGGTAGAGGATCGAGAAGGGTTCCTTCTGGATATGAGGAAATCTACTTCAGATGTATTGATCAAGGTGTATCATCCCTGTATCCTACTACTAGATGTGTATCTTCGATTTATAGATCGGGATGATTTTACAACCCTGCATAGAGAATTTATGGATATTGGAGGGAGGGATCATATCTCCCTTCATGTTTGGGAGAAGAAGGTGAACGAGTATCTATCAAAACCTTTCAAAGAATTGTTAGAATATATTATGAGATATTACATCTTAGAGCAGCATCAACTAGTGGCCCTCAATAAAGTGGTTGGTACCGGGAATGACACCTATCATTTTGTAGAAAATGATGGTCTGCTACATTACATTTCCAGTGATAAGCCAGCATTCAATGTATTTCGAGTTCTTCAAGGGGTTTCTATACTAAAGGACCTAGGATATATATCATAGTGATGAATGGGGGAACTGCCATGGATAGAATCAATCTATTTAAGGAATTGGAAGAGGGAGGATATAAGGTTTTCCTTGCAACCTCTTATACCAGTGATCTAGTTTTCTTTGAAAGAATGCTCCTGCGACCATTATTGAACCACCAGTGTACCTACATTGGACTGTACTTAGATCATCATCAACTTACGGATCAGCATTCACATTGGGATTCCGTGATGGAACTTGGACAATCCTATGTGGTAAAGGGGATTCCTCTTAACAGTGCTTTCCACCCTAAGATATATTTAATGTTGGGAGAGGATAAAGCAAAGTTGATTTTGGGCAGCGGAAATCTCACCCCTGCAGGATTTATTACGAATATTGAAGTTTTTAATTCCTTTACCTATGTGAGGAAGGAAGAGGGAGGAGAAAATCTTCATCTCATACAATCAGCGTCTGCGATGTTTCAAGATATTCATCATCGATTTCCTTCAAAAGCCATGAAAAGTATCATGGATAAGATGGAGGAATTCTCCTACCTCAAAATGGAGGCAAAGAAAGGGGATCGGATTCTTCTACATAATGTTCAGCGCTCCATCTACCAACAGATTCAAGAACAGCTCCAAAGCCCCATCCAGCAGATAGATATTTTGGTTCCCTACTTCGATCAACAGCTCTCGGTAATTAAACAGTTTCAGCGGGACTATCAACTAAAAGATATAAGGATCTTGTTGCAGGATGGCTCCACCAATTTTCCCTTTGAAGGGAAGGCGTCAGATAATTGTCCATGTAAAGAGGTCATATACAAGAATCATGGAAATAAAAGATACCACGGAAAAATCTTCTGTATTCATACTCAGGATAAAGAGTATATGCTCTATGGAAGTGCCAATTGTAGTCGTCAGGCCCTACTACAATCCATGGATGGTGGCGGAAATCTTGAAGCTTGTATTCTAGAAGAGATGCCTGAAGGCAGCATTCAAGGATTTTTTATGGAGGAGTGCGAGCTTAGAGAGATTCAAGGCACCTTAAATACCATAGAGCTTACTACTAATATTGGGCATACTATCCCAGTTCTGTTTAAGGAAGCATTTCGAAAAGAAGATCAAATCAAGGCATATTTTCAAAGCAAAGAACCTATTAATGAGATATTATTGAATGGCTTGCCTGCAAAATTAGTAGAGGAAGAGGGTGTTGTCCTAGCAATATGGGACGGGGATTTTACCAATCTATCTAATATGTTTACATTTATTGTGAGGACCAAGTGCCATCCATATACGATTATTGGTTGGGTTCATGATGAGGAAGCCCTTGAAAGGAACCAATTACAATTGGAGGGATCCATCTATTCTAGGATCAAGGATGATCCCTTAATTTCGGATTATAAAAATATAGTGGATCTTTTGGAGGATCTCTTAGATCGTCTCATCTTAGATGAAGAGGGGATGCAACGAAAGAATATTAGAATCTCTGGAGCATCGAGCACAAATCGTAGGGCTGAGCTAAGCGGGGATGAGGAGGTCAGTGATGACATCGAGGACTACTATGTACCAGAGGAGGAGCAGCAATTTCATTCCTATGGTTCCATGGGTGGAATCGATGTGTTGGGGGAATTGATCCATCAATTATTGCAACCTTTTTCTAAGCTTTCTAAGCAAGAACAGAGCAATCCAGGGGAGAAGACAGAAAAAACCACAACAACTTCTAATAGAAAAAAGTCCCAGCAAGAAATCGAGATCACAAAGCATATTACAAAAAAAATGAATGCTTTTATAAAGAAGTTTAATAAAGGGCTAGCCTCTGAGAATTTTTTAAGGGAGATTCCACAGGATATATTGATCACCAATATTGTGATCTACACCCAATTTTTAAGGAAACTTAGCGATAAGATGGGTAACTTTCCTATTATCAATGAAGAAGAATTCATCCAACAATGGGTGGGAGTGATAGAAGGGCTGTGTAGATATGGACATGAGAATCTCCTGGATCATGAGCATATCACCGAGAATATTCTCCCCTACTGTTTCGCTATTATAATGACGATGGATCAAAGGCTTGATCAGAATGAAAACTTTAAAGAGGTTCGAATTGAAAGAAGACAGTTGGGACAATTACTAGAGGATATAGATGCATACATCCATCCTATACGGGAGGATTATATGACCTACCTACCCAAAACATTAGATATTATGAGGGAGATGCATTTGGGTGTGCAAGAAGAGATTGGGAAGTTGGCCGATCGACTTGAGAAAAAATTTACCTATATGAGTTTTACTCAGTTTGAGAAAATCATCCAGGGAAAATATGAGTTGGAACAAGAAGTCATTCCTTCTAAAACAGAGGTTGTCCTAAGGGAAGAGTTAAAGTTTAACTACTACTTTAACCTAGATAAAGTTCAACTGCTATGTCGTATGATCAATGTCATTGAGTGGAGAGACGAGGAAAGATTTTTCATTAAGGTTCATAATACGCAGAAGGAAAATAATAAAAGTCAATGGACACTGACCTATGAGACTAAGAATAAAGTGCTTAGACAAATTACATCATTTAAGAATGGAAATGAAATTGTACAAATCAAAAGAAATGTGTTGAAATCAGATATTATACTAGCCGACGATAGGCAAAATGATCAATTTTTAGTGGAAGGATTTAAAGTGAAATAGTAACTTTAAGATGAAGTTGTATTTGATTGAATAAAGAGGAGGTGTACTATGCCACTGGAAATCATCCGTAACGATATCACAAAGGTTCAGGCAGATGCCATCGTGAATGCGGCCCATCCCTCCCTACTGGGAGGTGGAGGGGTAGATGGGGCCATCCATCGCGCAGCAGGGCCCGAGCTGCTGGAGGAATGTCGAGATCTAAATGGTTGTGGGGTTGGACAGGCAACCAACTATCATGCGGATTCTGAGGGCACCCTCCTCAACTATGAGGTACTCAGAGAAACGGTAAGCAGTATACGCGCCAACCGTAAGATTTCCGAGAACTGGAAGGAATGTATTGAGGAGGACTATATAAAAAGAGGAAAACAAAGATAGGAGAAAGGGAGGAAAAGGGTGACAAAGAAGCAATAGAAAGACATATAAATAGGCAGAATATACCTCTTAGGGTGTTGTCTGCCTATTTAAGATTATCGAATCAAGGATGAGATCCTATAACTTGATTAGACTTTAATTCGATCCATAGGAATACCACAGGCTAAGGCAACGCCTTTTCCATAGGCTGGATCCGCTTGATGACAATTTTTTATATGCCGTATTTTAATGAATTCCTCTACACCCTCCATATTTCTAGCAGTATTTTCATAAAGTACTTGCTGTTGCTCAGGACTCATTAGTCGGAAGAGTTTTCCAGGCTGGGTATAGTAGTCATTGTCATCCTCTCTAAAATCCCAACGGTCCATATCCCCATATAGCTTTTGTAGGGGTTCACGATACTGAGGTTGTTCCTGCCACTCTCCATAGCTGTTGGGCTCATAATGAAGCTTTCCACCCTGATTGTCATCTACCCTCATTTGTCCGTCCCTATGGAAACTATTCGGATGTGCGACACCTTTAGGTGAATTCACTGGGATTTGATGATGATTGACGCCCAATCGATATCGCTGAGCATCTCCATAGGAGAAGAGTCGCCCCTGGAGCATGCGATCAGGAGAGAACCCGATGCCAGGTACTACATTAGCAGGATTAAAGGCTGCCTGCTCTACATCCCTAAAGTAGTTATCGGGATTACGGTTTAATTCAAATTCCCCTACTTGGATAAGAGGGAAATCCCCCTTATACCACACTTTGGTCAGATCAAAGGGATTATAGGGAATTTGATTGGCTTCCTCCTCAGTCATCACCTGTATGTACATGGTCCACTTGGGGAAATTCCCAGCCTCTATGGCCTCAAATAGATCCCTTTGGTGGCTTTCCCGATCCTTTCCAACTAGTTCCTCCGCTTCTTTATCTGTTAGGTTTTTAATGCCCTGCTGGGTATAGAAATGGAATTTTACCCAGACCCTTTCATCCTCGGCATTAATCATACTAAAGGTATGGCTTCCAAATCCATGCATATGTCGATAGGAATATGGAATGCCTCGATCACTCATGGTGATGGTTACTTGGTGTAATGCCTCAGGTAGGGAGGACCAAAAATCCCAATTATTATTGGGGCTTCTCATGTTCGTTTTTGGGTCCCTCTTGACAGCATGGTTTAAATCAGGGAACTTTAGGGGGTCACGGAAAAAGAACACCGGAGTATTATTGCCTACTAGATCCCAGTTACCTTCTTCGGTATAATACTTCATGGCAAATCCACGGATGTCCCTCTCGGCATCGGCAGCACCACGCTCCCCTGCTACTGTTGAAAAGCGAACAAACATTTCGGTTTCCTTACCTATTTCAGAGAAGATCTTCGCCTTAGTATACTTGGTGATATCATGGGTGACACGAAAGGTCCCAAAAGCACCTGAACCTTTGGCGTGCATCCTTCGCTCTGGAATGACCTCTCGATCAAAATGGGCGAGTTTTTCTAAAAACCAAACATCCTGAAGCATCATAGGACCACGGGGACCTGCTGTCATGGAGTCTTGATTATTGGCTACCGGCGCACCAGCAGCGGTGGTCATTTTCTTTTTTTCATCCTTACTGTTCAATGTACATCCTCCTTTGTAATAGGGTATAAATCTATATACCCATTCTTGAAGGATCTAACTGTTATTATTGATTTACAAACAGAATTGATTCCCTAATAGATTTTATATATTCTAATTACATGGTATAAAAGTAATATATTTACATTGTGATTAGGAGAGCATCGCCTTCCCTTTGATATCCTCAGGGGCCTATGGGTTTCCTAAGGATCTGGTATTGAAAATCGCCATTACGGAGATCGGGGCCTTCCTACTGCGCCATGAGATGACGGTGTTCCTGGTAGTATATGATAGAGATTCCTTTGTGCTGTCCGAGAAGTTGTTCTCTTCCATTACCCAATATATCGATGACAGGTATGTCCATGAGCATCCCTATCATCGTGGCCCTCGACTGGAGGAGAATCGACGGCAAATTCAATACCATTCCGAGGTCCATGAGTTATTAGAGAGTGGGCCCATCCAAGGGAAGGAGTCCAAACGAAGCCTTGAGGATGTTGTGAATCAGTTGGATGAGACCTTCTCCCAGATGCTCCTGCGTTTGATCCATGAGAAGGGCTTCACCGATGTGGAGGTCTACAAAAGGGCCAATATCGATCGTAAACTCTTCTCCAAGATCCGAAATAATATGGACTATAGGCCTAGTAAGCCCACGGCCATCGCCTTTGCCATTGCCTTGAGGTTAAACCTGGATGAGACCAAGGATCTGTTGCACAAGGCGGGCTTCGCCCTCTCCCATAGTAGTAAGTTCGACCTCATCATTGAGTATTTCATTGAGGAGGCGAACTTCAATATCTTTGAGATCAATGAGGCATTGTTTGCCTTTGATCAAAATCTACTAGGGGTATAAATGTCGCTTCCAATGCGACCCATTTCAACATGGGAGATGTTATCCTAGGCCCTATTGGATGCGGTGGGGAGGACCATCCAAAAAATTGGGAATGCCCAGAAGCACACCGCTGAGAAGGAACGAGCGGAACATGTGATGTTGGTCATCACCACCGATGGGATGGAGAATGCCAGTCGGGAGTATACCTAAGGGAGGGTTCGTCAAATGGTGGAACATCAGAAGAGCAAATATGGCTGGGAGTTCATCTTCCTTGGGGCCAATATGGATGCCATTGATGTTGCCCAGCGCTTTGGCATCGACAGGGATAGGGCGGCCAACTATCATGCGGATCATAAGGGTACCCTGCTCAATTATGAGGTCCTCAGCGAAACGGTAAGCAGTATACGGGCCAACCGTAAGGTATCAGAGAACTGGAAGGAGCGCATTGAAGAGGACTTCAAAAAGGAAACGCTGATAGCAGAAATTATTTGTTCCATAGATCCTAAGGAGGAAATTGGGTAAAACCGGGAGCCCATTCAACTTAATCTTAAACTTAAAGATAAAGGTCAACGGGAAGCCTGTGGTTGTATTATGAGTAAGGCTATCGGCCAATATAACACCTGTAACCATTATGGTACCAGGGAGGGGATTTTTGTTGTGGGTAATACTAAAGGAGGTGCTAAGAAAGGGCGACAAGGTTGACAAAACATTGTGGGAAGCAAAGAGAATTTTCGGTTTAAAATGTAGAAATTGCTCGAAAGGTGGATAAAGTTTTGACAAAAGTGAATTATTAGTTAATTACAAATTTAAGCTATGTAAAGGATTAATTTTTGGAAAACATATATAAAGGGTAATGAATAAAATGCTAGAAAATATAAAGCAAGAAGGAAAAAAATAAATACTTATTAGTTCTTCGGGCAAGGTTTTATATTAAATTCTTAACATAAAAATTACGAATTATTCCCATCTATATACCTATCTTTGTACCTATCTATATT
>FZPS01000185.1_pt133 | contig 13600 bp, 10 predicted proteins | sample 1817821 | NCBI WGS metagenome assembly FZPS01 (sample SAMEA104158645, study PRJEB21678) | metagenome | place: Germany | collected 2015-04-21 | reverse complement strand
CCAAAGATTAGCCAGTTTAATATCGGTACACAAACTTTGGAATTACCAAGCAAGAAAATCTCTTTAAAAATCATGACCTTAAATAATAGCAAGCAAAAAGTTAACGATGTTTTGGGAAATCCTGTTGAAATTGGAGTTGCAGTCATGTGGAAGGTCACAGATACTGCTAAAGCCGTGTTCAACGTGGATAACTATAAAGAGTATTTATCTTTGCAAGTAGATAGTGCCGTAAGAAATATAGTTCGCATCTACCCTTATGATGTGGCCCATGGTATGGCTATCGATACAACAGGCGACGGAGAACCTGATGAAGGTAGCTTAAGAGGATCAAGCCTGATAGTGGCTGAACGGATTCGTGAAGACATTCAGGCCAAAGTGGCCGCTGCAGGCTTAGAAATACTAGAGGCTCGCATAACTTATTTAGCATATGCTCCTGAAATTGCCGCGGTAATGCTTCAGAGACAACAAGCAAGTGCCATAATCGATGCGCGGAAGATGATTGTGGAAGGTGCTGTAAGCATGGTGGAGATGGCATTGGAAAACTTAAGTAAGAACCAAATAGTTGAACTGGATGAGGAGCGTAAAGCTGCCATGGTTTCTAACCTGTTAGTTATTTTATGCGGTAACAGGGATGCACAGCCCGTAGTAAATAGTGGTAGCTTGTATTAATATGTCCGCACGAAAGAAACAAATTGCTTTACGCTTATCGCCAAAATTGTACGATGAACTTGCGATGTGGGCTGAAGATGAGTTCCGTTCAATTAATGGTCAGATCGAATATCTTTTAACGGAATGTGTTCGTGAGCGAAAGAAAAGTGGAGGAAATGTGCCAAAAGAGGTCAAAAAATAGGTGAATCATATAACATTATAGTTAGAGGTTTGGAGATTGATTTATAAGGAGAGGATTACATGACCATTGTTCAACTGGAAGATGTAAAAAAGATCTATACATTGGGAAAAACTGAAGTACCTGCAGTTAGGGGTGTTAGTTTTTCCATTAAGAAAGGCGATTTTGCCTCTATCGTAGGGCCATCTGGTTCAGGTAAATCTACAATTTTGAATATGATTGGTTGTATTGATCAACCAACTGAAGGAAAAGTAATTATTAATGGAGGAGAATTAACTAGTCTCTGTCAAGATGCCCCTTGGAAAGGTGTTTTCGTTGAAGGCTACGAAAATTTACCACAAAGTGGAGAATCAATAACACAAGGAACTCTTATTTTGAATAATTCAACAATATCCAATGCATTTTGTGGTGTTATGCTTGGAAATCCATATTATGAAAATAACCCTTTAGGTAATTATAATTATGCTGGAGGAATAGTAATTGCTACTAATAGTAATTTTATAAACAATGAAATTTTCAAACTTTCTTTGATTTTCAATATTTTAATTTTTTTATTCACAACTGTTAATAGTTTTTATTAAAAGCATTTTTAAGTATTATTTTTTTAATTTTCGTGTATAAAATTGTTAATTATTTTGTAAAAATTTGTGCTAAGTATTTTGGAATTTTTAAAATTTTTTATATCTAAGTTTTGTTTGAATTAAAAAAATTAATTTATTAAAAGTTATCGACAAAATATTTATTGTTTTATATAAGTTGTTAATATTTTACAAGATTGTAAATCAAGCATTTAAAAATTTTTGGTTTTTTAATTGTTTATGTAACAGTAAATTAACAGGTTTGTAATATTGTTGATAAAAAAATGTCAGTTGAAAGTTTTTAAAGTTCATAAAGTTTTTAAAGAAGGTAAATGTTTGATAGTTAATGGTTTGTTCGTAAACAACAGCCAGCGGTGTAATTTACCAAACTCTAAAATCATTCATTAAATTTTCTTGTCGTGAAGTAGGTTGTTGTTTACCATTGCTAAGTTCTTTAACACCGTTAAAAATATAATTTCTTAATTCGGAAACGCTTATAATTTTGTCTTTATTGGTGTCGGCTTTTCCTTTTTGAATACCGTTAATTAAGCAATATGTAAAAATACCGTTTTCAATTTTTTCGATTTCTAAAGCGTAACCACTTCCTGAAGCAGCTGAAATAACAACTGTTCCTGTTCCTTTTTTCAAATCAGCAAATAATAAACGCATTAATTCAAATGAATTTCTTAATCCTGTTTTTGGCTTATTTTTGTTTTTATTTGTAAACATTGTTACACCCCTAGTATCATCTTCGCTATTTTTATCGTCTGTAGCAAAATCATCATCTTTATCAACTTCGCCAGAGTGACAAGCATCCATTAATAATAATTTATTTCGTGCTGGAATACCGTCTAAAATGCCTTCTATTTCATCATATTTTAAACCATTTTTAGCTGGATCGTCAAAATCTATATCAACAGTTGCAAAATAAAAATCTAATTCATCATCTAGCAGACCGTGTCCTGCAATGTGTACATAAACATAATCATCTACTTTGCTTTTCATTAATTTATCTTTTAATGCCAACACATTATCTCTTGTACATTCTTTATTATGAAGTGAATAAACATTTACATTATTAAAAGATTTACTATTCTCAAAAAGTTTCATAAATCCATCGCCGTCATTTATTGTATATCTTAAATTGTATTCTGATTGTTCATATTCTGAAACAGCTAAGGAAATTAAATATAAATCTGGTTTTTCTTTATTGGCTTTATCATAAAAAATCTTTACTTCTTGTTTTAAAGATTCTACACCTTTAGAATTTAGGCATGAAATATAAATATAATTATCACCATCTGATAAAGGAATTTCTACTTCTTTAATTATAGATTTTGAATTTTCTTCTAATAAAGATAATCCTTTTGTACCATAAATAGGCACATCGTTTACATATATATTTAGTCTATCTAAAACATAATTATGGTCTAGCATTTCTAAATTTAATTTACAAGTTTTTTGAGTTGTTTTTAAGCTAATATTAGCAGCATTAGCAATTTTTATTTCTGGTAAATCAATTTTGCCGTCCAACATTTTTTCGGTAAAACCAAGTTTTGCTAAACGTTTTTGATATGCTTTATGATAAACATCAATAATATCTTCATCAAAATATCCAAAAGATTCTAAAATATAATCTGGGCGATTAAATTTAAGGTCAAATTGTTCGGCAGGAAAAACTTTTCCATTAAAATTAAATCCCATTCCTGTTAGTGCATCGCCAGTTGCCATGTAGTAATTATCGGGAGTAATAAAAATTAATTTACCCATATCCACAACATAAATACTTAGCAAAATTTCTCCTGTTGATAAGTCCCATACATTCATAGAAGCATCTTCAGCAGCACTAATTAAATAATCTTTGCCTTTTAATATTTGAAAATCATTTATAGGTCCTCTATGTCCTTTAAAAGTTATTTCTTTTCCATTATGTTTTCTTATAATTTCATATCCATTACAAGTGTAAACATCGCCATTGCTATAATCTTTTTTAACAATATAATTATCTGCTGATTTTTCTTTTATAATTTCTGTAATTAAGAGATTATTAGGATTTTCTTTATTTAATAAATTACTAGTATTATTACTTTCTTGTTGCTTATATCCAGTAATATTCATATTAAATTTAACTCCACGATCTTGCTCTTCACCTAAACCGATAAAATCTTTATTATCAGTAAAAATTATTTGATGAAAAATATGTTTATTATCTTTTGAGCCTAAACCCAAATTTGTTCTTTTTGATTTTCTTTGTTCTTTAGGCAAATTTATTTTTAAACCAGATATTGATGATACTTTCAAAACAGGATTTGATAAACCCCATTTTCCGCCAGAATAGGCAATGTTTTTACCATCTGGGCTAATTGCAACTGAATATACATTTTCATCAAACCAATTTTTGCGTGTTTTATCATCGCTACTTGCTCTTTGCTGTATTCCTTTAATATTGAAAGTTTGTTTTGCTTTTGTTGATTTAGGGTGTAAAATAAAATATTGTAAAACTTTTTTATTTTCAAAATCCACTATTGCTGCTCTATTATCGCCTCCTGCAGTGCCTATAATATTTGAATTTGGTGAAAAACAAATATCGTTTATTTTTCCATTATGTGCATTAATTCCTTCGCAACTAACTTTATCTTCTTCAAATTTTAGTAAATAAACAAAACCAAGCTCGTCTCCAAAAGCAATTAAATTATCATTACTAAAACTTTCTAAACTTGAAATATTAAAGCTACGTGGAATTATACGTTTTTCCAAATCATAACTTGGAGTTTGCCAAACTGATATTGACCTATCTGCTGAAGCTACTGCTACATATTTATTATTGGGTGAAAAAGCAATATGGTTAATTCTTGCAAAGTGAGATTTAGTAAATTTTTTAACTTTTAATTTATTATTACAAAAATACAAACCGCCTTTTTCGTCTCCAGCAACAATAATATTTTCATCGTTAGATGTTATTGCATAAGTAAAATCAGTATATGCATCACGATTATATAGTTTAGACATGCCTTTTCTAACCACAGAGCCTTTCATTTTTAATTTATCAGTTCTAGTTTTCATAGAATACTGCTCAAAAGAAATATTAAGTTCTAATTTCAAGGTCAACATATCGAAGTGGTAAACTAATGATTGACCATAAATATATAAATCTCTTTCGTTTTTAAAGTTTAAAGCAACTAAATCATCTTGAGCTTGAATTTTTGTTGAATAAAATACTTTCCCTGATATTAAATCGTTGATTACTAATTCGTTATTAGAATCAATACTTGCTACATATCTAGATGTTGGGTCCCATTCAACAAATAAAACACTGCCTGTATGTCCTGTTTGAACAACAGGAATAATTGTTTGAGAGCTTAAATAAAAAGTATTAAGCAATAATAGCAAAAATATGTAAATTGACTTTTTCATATCGTTTATTATTTTTTATAATATTGTAAAATTTTTGACTCATCTTCTCTTTTAAAAGGAACTAAATAACTTAAACCAAAACCAGCATAGCCTCTTAACTCAGGTGTTTTTGAGTATGATGTTAATGGTGAAAAACTCACAAATAAATGAGTTACTAAAAATTTAGTTGGGTAAATATCAAATCCAAATTTTGGGCATATTTGAAAACCAATATTACTTAGACTTGAAAACATACTGTTTTGTGGAAAAATGATTTTATCATTAGTTTTGTTATCTAAACTTGGATATGTTAAAAATTGCGAACCATTATGGTCATTTACAATAATTGTGTTGCTAACAGTATATTTAAAATCTGCACCAATACTTAAAGCTAAATGAAATTTAAAAACATAAAAATGTAATTTATACATTGCACCTACAAATGGATTTATCATTAAAGACGATAATTTTAAACTATCGCTATTATTACCAAAAACTGGAATATCTGGATCAATATTCAAATTATAATTAGCCATTGAAATTTCTAATCCAGGCGTTAATGTTAGTCTATGTCGTTTATATCCAAAATCAAAAGGGAAACCAAAACTTATGTTATCTCCAATGGCGTTGCGTGGTGTTGCTAAATATGAACTATCTTCATAATTTATTTCAAAATTATCAGCATAACTTAAATAACCATAAGCATAAGAAACATGATAGCCTCTAATTGCTTGTTGTGAAAAACAAAGGCTTGTAATTAAAATGAAAAACAAAAAAAATATTTTTTTCATATGCTAAATTTTAATTTAAACATCTAAAACTAATAAAATTAAGATTTTAAACAACAAAAGTATAATATTTATTTGATATTAAAGTAAATTTTGAAGCAAAATAAGAAAAAAATATTTTCCCTGCTCTCTCAGACTTTCCTGCTTAATCCAGCTTATGCAAATTTTCCCCGCACAACCCCGAGCGAGCATCTGGGTGTTGGAAGCGAGCTCAGCGAAGCTAAATCCGATCAAATAGGTAAAATTGTATTAAATAATTTTAAAACAACTTATTATTCATATCTTGTTTGTCAGTTTAAAACTGTTTTTGGGGATATAAAACGTAATTAAATTATTTTTAATTTTATTCCTCAAAAATACAAAAGATTATTGTATATCTAAGTTTTTCAAATGTCTCATTACTTCTCGCTCCACTTGTTCAAAATCTGGCAAGTCTTTAATTTGGTCTTTCATTGATTTTTGCCATCTGGCTTTATATTGTGGCAAGCGTAGTTTCAATTTATTTGAAAAATCAAAAGGGTTAATATTTTTATTTTTACATTTTGCAATAAATTCATTTTTACAAAAATTAAGGTCTAACTTTTGAATTTCTAACAAATACCATATGTCGAAAAAATCTCTTGCTTGCATTCTTTGCATTACAGAGCGCAATTTTTCCACAAGGATTTCTTCAAGTGAGTAACAAAGCAATTTATGTTTTCCCTGATCAGAATAAGGAATAATAACTTCTTTAAACTCAGGAGCAAATAATAGTTTTTTATTTTTAGAAATATCAACTTTTACTTGTTTATTTGCTCCGATACCACCTAATGGTCCAACATATTTGATGTAAAAATTTATTTCTCTAAGATCATTATAATCAGCAAATTCTAATGGAATATTTGTTTCCTCTTTGATATAATCAAACACTTCTTTAAAATATTGAAATATTTGTTGATTAGAAATACTATTGTCAAGAAGTGTAAAATCAAGATCTTCTGAAAATCTGTAATTTTCAAAATAAACTTTTTTTAATACAGTTCCTCCTTTAAAAACTATTAATTTTGAAAGAACTTTGTGCGTGGCAATACCTTGCAAAATCCAAGATAAGACATAATCTTTCTCTATTTGTTGGTCACGCACACCTACTTTTCGTGCAATCTTTTATATTTCTCCTGGTTTTATCATGTGTATATTGCTGTTTTTATAGTTTCTGTTTCAATATTTTGCTGAATACTCCATTTTGTTGTTATTTTTCCTGATTTTGGTAGTTCTGTATCTAAAATTATAATGGAATCTGTTCTTAGTTTTTGCAAGTCGTCAATTATGGCAGTTTTTATTTCTAATATCTCCAATAAAAAGCCTAATCGTTTTATAATGGCTTGTGAATTAAATTTAATAACATAATCTAGCAAGATATCATAATTAATTTTTTCTCGTACAATATAAATTGCCCTTGCTATTTCTACAATACCACCAGCATAATCAGGCTTAAATAAACAATCAACAAATGTTTTTTCTAAGTCAGAACAAATCACTTTATTATAGTTGTCTATCCATATTTTTTTTGCACCAAAAAAATGTTGTTTATTATGATAAATAAATTGAAAATCTACACCTTTAATATTTAAAGTTGAGGGTTTTACTTGTTCTGAAACAACAATTTGTTCTTTCAATGAAGGCTGAACAATTAAATTATGTATTTGTAAAGCGGAATAATACCCAATATAATAATTTGCTCCATTTACTAAATACTCCGCAAGAAGGTGCCAATCAGGCATAAAATTCTCAGGGTTTTCCTCATACGGAATAATGTAATATATACCTCGTTTTATTCTCATTAACAATCCTCTGCGTGTCATATCTCTGAGCAACTCTCTCAAACTACTGTCTTTGGATTTTGGTAAAGCTTTTTTTGCTTGTTCATAATCAAAACATTTTATGTCCTGCTCATTAAAATATGTGAGGATTGCATTAGATTGTTTTGATATTGACTTATTGTTCATAGTCTATTTGTCAGCTTAAAACTGCCTACAAAGATATAAAACATAATTAAATAATAAAATTATTTTTTATTTATTTCTCAAAAATACAAAAAAATCCACATTACACATTTATAAAAACCATTAAAAAACAAATCATTTTTAAGATTTGCATATTTTGGTCTAGAAATATATATTTGCAACTTTAAAGTTTATAGATAGATGAATAAGAAATTTGCTGAATATGAGCAACTTGACCTAGCAGCAATTAATGCTGAAATGCAAGAGTTGTGGAAAAAAGAAAATACTTTTGAACAAAGTGTAGAAACACGTAAAGATAATAAACCTTTTATATTTTTTGAAGGTCCGCCTTCTGCAAATGGAACTCCTGGCATTCATCATGTTATGGCTCGTGCTATAAAAGATGTGGTTTGCCGTTACAAAACATTAACTGGCTATCGCGTTGACCGTAAAGCAGGTTGGGATACTCACGGTTTGCCTGTAGAGCTTAGCGTAGAACAAACTTTGGGAATTACTAAAGAAGATATAGGCAAGAAAATTTCTATTAAAGAATATAATAATACCTGTCGCAAAGAGGTGATGAAATATAAAGATTTGTGGGAAAAACTTACAGAACAAATGGGATATTGGGTTGATATGGACAATCCTTATATCACTTGCGACAACCGATATATTGAAACAGTTTGGTATTTGCTTAAAGATTTATTTGATAAAAATTTACTTTACAAAGGCTATACTATTCAACCTTATTCACCAGCAGCCGGAACAGGTTTAAGTACTCACGAACTTAATCAACCTGGTTGTTATAAAGATGTGAAAGACACTACTGTAGTTGCTCTTTTTTCTGTGATTAGAAATGAAATCTCTGAAAAACTTTATAAAAATGCAAATCCAAATCTTTATATTTTAGCTTGGACTACCACACCTTGGACTCTTCCTTCAAACACCGCTCTTGCTGTTGGTCCAGAAATTAAATATGTAAAAATAAATACTTTTAATCCTTATTCTGGAAATCCAATTTCGCTTATTGTATGTAAAGATAGAATTTCTGCATATTTTAAAGCCGATATGCAAAATGCTGATTTTGAAGCATATAAACCCGGTGATAAAAATATTCCTTGGCAAATTATCGAAGAATATTCTGGCAAAGATTTGGTTGGAGTTTCTTACGAACAATTGATAGATTGGGTAAAAACAAAATCACCAGCTTTTAAAGTAATTGCAGGCGACTACGTAACTACCGAAGACGGAACTGGTATAGTGCATATTGCTCCAACTTTTGGTGCTGATGACGCTCGCGTTGCAAAAGCAGCAGGTATTCCCGCACTTATACTCGACGATAAAGACGGAAATATTTGTCCAATGGTTGATAAACAAGGAAAATTCTTTAGAATAGAAGATTTACATCCAGATTTTGTTAAAAACTATGTAAATGTTGAAACATATAAAGATTTTGCTGGCAGATTTGTTAAAAATGAATACGACGAAAATGCAAATCCCGACATTTCAACCGATGTTGATATTGCTGTAATGTTAAAACTGCAGGACAAAGCTTTCAAAATTGAAAAATATGTTCACAATTATCCTCATTGCTGGAGAACAGATAAACCAATTTTGTATTATCCTTTAGATTCTTGGTTTGTTAAAACTACAGAACTTAAAGACAGAATGATTGAACTAAATAAAACCATAAATTGGAAACCTGTAAGTACTGGAGAAGGTAGATTTGGAAAATGGTTAGAAAATTTGGTTGACTGGAATCTTAGTCGTTCGAGATATTGGGGAACACCTTTGCCTATCTGGAGTACAGAAGATGGAAGCGAAAGAAAATGTATGGGAAGTGTTAAAGAATTAATGGACGAAATTGCTATTTCTGTTGAAAAAGGTTTTATGTCTAAAGATTTTTGGAAAGGCTTTGTTCCCGGTGATTATTCAAAAGAAAACTATAAAAAAATAGATTTGCATCGACCTGATGTTGATGAAATTGTTTTAGTTTCTTCTAAAGGTGAAAAAATGTTTCGCGAACCCGACCTAATTGACGTTTGGTTTGATTCTGGCTCTATGCCTTATGCACAATGGCATTGGCCCTTCGAGAATAAAGAAGAATTTCCAAATCTTTATCCTGCCGATTTTATTGCCGAAGGTGTTGACCAAACTCGCGGATGGTTTTTTACTTTACACGCAATTTCAACAATGGTTTCCGACTCGGTAGCTTTTAAAAATATTATTTCAAATGGCTTAGTCCTCGACAAAGACGGAAACAAAATGTCTAAACGCCTCGGAAATGCTGTTGACCCATTTTCGGCAATGGACGAATACGGTGCAGATGCGCTAAGATGGTATATGATTACAAATTCTCAGGCTTGGGATAATTTAAAATTTGATATTTCTGGAGTTGATGAGGTAAGACGTAAATTTTTTGGAACTATTTACAATACTTACAACTTCTTTGCTCTTTATGCAAATATTGATAACTTTAGAAATTTAGATAAAGAAATAGAATTTGAAAAACGTCCAGAGCTTGATAAATGGATTTTGAGCTTGCTAAATTCTTTAATTAAAGATGTGGGAAATGCTTACGAAAACTACGAAAACACAAGAGCAGGACGTTTAATACAAGATTTTGTAATTGACCACCTAAGCAACTGGTATGTAAGACTTGGACGAAAACGCTATTGGGGTGGAGAATACGATGAAGATAAAATTTCGGCTTATCAAACTTTATATACTTGTTTGCTAACAGTTTCAAAATTAGCATCGCCAATAGCACCATTTTATATGGATAAACTTTATAGAGATTTAATTTCGGTTAACGATAAAGAAAAAGTAAGCTCGGTGCATTTAGCTTATTTCCCAGAAGTAAACGAAGAAATTATTGACAAAGAACTTGAAGAAAGAATGGAAATGGCACAGTCTATTTCGTCAATGATTTTAAGTTTAAGACGAAAAGCTAATTTTAAGGTTAGACAACCTCTTCAAAAAATTATGATGCCTATTATTTCTGATAACTTTGTTGAGCAAATCGAAAAAGTAGAGCAAATTATTAAAACTGAAACAAATATTAAAGAAATAAAATTCTTATCTGATAGTTCTGATATTTTGGTTAAGAGTATTAAAGCTAATTTTAAGGTTTTAGGACCAAAATACGGTAAATTGATGAAACAAGTTGCTGCAAAAATTGCAGGAATGTCTCAAAAAGAAATTGCAGAATTTGAACGCACAAATAAATTTAGTTTTGTTGTTGAAAATCAAGAAGTTAATCTTGACTTAGATGATGTTGAAATTATTTCTGAAGATATTCCAGGTTGGTTGGTTGCTAACGAAGGAAAAATTACTGTAGCACTCGACATAAATTTAACACAAGAATTAATAGAAGAAGGAATTGCAAGAGAATTTGTAAATAGAATTCAAAATTTAAGAAAAGAAAGTGGATTTAATGTGGTTGATAAAATAAATATTTACATTCTTTCAAATCCTAATCTAAACTCTGCTATTACTAAGTTTGATGAATATATTTGTTCACAAACTTTAGCAAATTCTATAAAAATTGTTGATAAAATGGAACAAAAAGATAATATTTCCGTAAAAGTAAATAATTTTGAAACGCAATTGAGTGTAACTAAGGTTTAATGTTTAAAAAATTTGATTATGAGTAAAGAAGAAGAAAAAACCAGATACAGCTATGAAGAGCTAATGGAATTTAAGGAAATTATTCTTAAAAAACTTGAAAAAGCAAATCGTGATTACGAATTATATAAAAGCATGTTAAGTCACGAAGACACTAACGATATAATGGATACATCGCCAACTTTCAAAGTTTTGGAAGAAGGTGCAAATGTATTATCTAAAGAAGAAATTGGCAAAATTGCTCAAAGGCAGTTAAAATTTATTCAACATTTACAAGCAGCTCTTGCGCGAATTGAAACAGGTACTTACGGTGTTTGTAGAGAAACAGGAAAATTAATCTCAAAAGAAAGACTTAGAGCAGTTCCTCATGCAACACTTAGCATAGATGCAAAAATGAATAGAAAATAAAATTATGGTTTTAACAAAAAATCATAGCTGTTAGCCTTAGTTTTTTACTTTTTTCTTCCTCTATAAAGTTTTACTCCGTCTATTTTGATTAGTCTATCATTTCTGTATGTGTAGGTAGTAAGCAGTGAGCCGTCAGGATTGTATTTTTTCCAATCTTTATTTTTCTTACCCATGCGATAAGTACCGTATATTTCGATATTTCCATTAGGATAATACCATTTGTGGATGCCGTCTGGTTCGTTATTTTTAAAATTTCCTACAAATCTTATTTTATTATTGTCGATATAATGATATTTCCAAATGCCGGTTTTTTCGTCTAAATTATAATTTCCTCTTTGTACAATTTCTCCCACATAAATTATCCATTCGCCTTTTCGTGCATCGTCAAAATACTGACCAGCTAAAATTAAATTTCCTACAGAGTCGTATTCGGCATATTCGCCTTCGCGTTTTCCGTAGATAAAGTTTTCTTTTCTTTTTGTAGCACCATTTTCGTAAGTCCAAATCCATTCTCTATCTGGTTTACCTTCAGAGTAATAGCCTTCAAGTTCGACATTTCCATTTTTATAATAAAAAATCCATTTCCCGTCTTGTTTTCCGTCAACATAATTTCCTTCGCCAAAATAATATGAGTTAAAATCATCATATAATTTCCACAATCCTGTACGTTTACCGTTATTATCGAACAAACCTTGACCCAAAAATTTGCCTTCGGAAGTATATTCTTTTGCTATTTTTACATGTCCTTGCTCGTCATATTCTTTATGAATTCCAACGGGTTTATCTTCTAAAAAAGCACCTTCAAATTTAATTTTTCCATCGGGGTAGTATGCTTTTTTAATTTCAGCTTTTAAAACAATTTCTTCTTCTTGTGCCAATTCTGGAACGTACAATTCGCCATTTACATATCTTTGTTCTGTTAGCATTTTACCATCAACATCATATTCCCTATGGTAGCCGTGTAAAACATCGTTTATATAGTTGTATTCGGTTTTTTTATTTCCGTTAGTATAAAACTCAATCCAAGTTCCTTGTTTACGATTTTGGGCATCTGTTCTATTTATTTTTTTAGCTTCAACCTCATAGCCGTTATAATATTTGAATAGAGTAATTACTGTGCTGTCTTTGTTAAATTCTTTAGCGTCTCCATCTTTTTTATCGGCTTTATATGAAAATATATATTGTAATTTTCCATCAGTTGAGTAGTAAAATGAAGTCCCTTCACGCAGACCGTTTAGAAAAAGTTCTTTTGAAAACAGGTAATGATGTTTAACAGAATCTTCGTCATAAAAATACTTGTAGTGAAGGGAGTAGCCATTTTTTTTGTCTTTACGATAGTTTATAGAGCTTTCAATAAGTCCATCAGGGTAGTAAAAATTCCAAATGCTGTCCAATTCAAAAAACAGTCGATTTCCTTCAGATTTTAGAGTACCGTCTTCGTAATAATTTTTCCAATAACCATCAGGTTTTCCCTCACGAATATAACCTTCAGCCGATATATTTCCATTTGGATAAAAATATCTTGTAAACTCATACTCATTGTTTTGGCAAAAAACGCTAAAACCAATAAGCAAAAAGAATAATATATTTAAAAAAATCTTCACGGTGTAAATTTAATTAATATTTACTTAGCAATTAGCTTATAAAGTCAAAATTTTTAAATAAATGGAAAAAACTTGTCCGAGTTTTAAAACTTGTACTAATTTATTGGCGGAAAATGAAACTTTATTTTTGGGAGTACGTAGAAAAATTAATTTGGAAGGTAAAATAGGAAGATTCAGATAATTATTTTGGTATATTATGAAATGTAAAAATAAGTATTATATTTGCATTGTTTGTTTAATATTATGATGACAGAAGAACACATAAAAGAAGCATTATTGGTTTGACCCCCTATTATTCGGACAATTTATTAACCACAGTGCAAACATAGTAAAAAAAATTATATATTTGCATCGCAATGAACAACCGACGGTG
>FZPS01000215.1_pt38 | contig 13609 bp, 14 predicted proteins | sample 1817821 | NCBI WGS metagenome assembly FZPS01 (sample SAMEA104158645, study PRJEB21678) | metagenome | place: Germany | collected 2015-04-21 | reverse complement strand
GTAGCTGATGATGGAGGTCAGGGGGGTCTTTAGGTCGTGGGATACATTGGTGATCAGGGCGACCTTCATCCGCTCGGCCCGCATCTGCTCCTCCAGGCTCTCATTGAAGCCCTTGTTGATCTCCTCATAGGTCCTATTATTATACTTGATGTACCAATACACCACCACCAGCTCAAGGAGGATGGGTAGTAGGAACAGGGGAGGTACCATCAAGAATAGGAAGGTAAAGAATACAAGGGTAACACTGACGATGATAAAGATCCATTGGCGATTATGCAGGGACCTTGTCAGGGGGTACTTCTCAAACATCCGTCCGTCGAAAAGGCTCTTTGCAAGATCATAGATGGCAAAAAGGATCCTATAGATGACACTATGCTTGATCAGCCTACCCGCCTTTATTTTGCGAACCATGGACAGGAGGATCAGCCCGCCCAGTGTGGCAGCTGCTGCAGTAACGATACCAATAAATATCATATAGTAGATCTGGGCGGTATTAAGCTCCCCACTGACCAATCCCCTTATTTGGGAGTAGTCCATGAAGACCAGCCAAAAGAACAGGATGATGATTAGGGCTCCCAGTAGGATATCGGAATAGATTCGATCCAGCTTTGACAGATGAAGTCCAGCCTCCCCCGGCTTCCTTCCTGCCACCAGGATCAAATAGATGGTCAAGAGAAGTCCTATGGCCAGGCAAAAAATCGCCGCTCCTGCTATGGGGACAAGTCGATCCCTATCCGCCTGCCATTCCCATTGTTTCTCTGCCATATACTCCTCCGGAAAGGAGATATACATGGTATAGTCTGGTTCCACGGGATAGTAGACCTCGGGGATCCGGTAGGAGGTGTTTTCCCCCACACTCCATTGGCCATTCTCAAAGGCGAAATATTCCTCCTCCTTAAAAAAATCGACCTCCCCATTGGGGATATTGGTGAAGGTCTTATCCCCATCGGTAATGTAGTAGTGTATGTCCTCTATTTGGTCCGGATCCTTGTTCCCTTCCATTAGGGATAGGGTCTGATATATGGCACGGTCCACCCTAAGATGGAAGGTGCTGCTCTTCCTATACTCCCTAATTATCAGGGTCTCGGGATTGATCTCGAGGAAGATGGCATATTGTATCAGTAGAACCGACGCTGTAAGCAGAAGAACTATTAGGGTAAATGCCGTTACCTTCATCGAAGTGCATCGGCTAATATTTTTCAATTTTGTATCCAATTCCCCACACCACCTTTAGATATTTCGGTTCCTTGGGATTGATCTCGATCTTTTCCCGGATATGCCTAATATGAACCATAACGGTATTCTCTACCGAGTATGCCCTCTCTCCCCAAACCCTTTCATAGATCTTCTCCGCCGAGAACACCCGACCGGCATTCTCAATAAGGAACTCCAGGATCCCATACTCCTTCGCCGTCAGCTTTACCGGTTCTCCATCCACGATCACCTGCTTGGCATCCTTATCCAGGCAAAGCCCATCAATCACGATTCTTGAATTCCGATGGACATTGCCCACATCCCCCAGGTGGATGTACCTTCGCAGTTGGCTTTTCACCCTTGCCACCAACTCCTGGGGATTATAGGGCTTGGTCACATAGTCGTCCGCCCCCATGGACAGGCCCAGGATCTTATCACTGTCCTCGGATTTTGCCGACAGGATGATGATGGGAATGTTGCGATCCTCTCGAATCTTTAGGGTGGTGGATAATCCGTCCAGCTTGGGCATCATCACATCCAGGAGGATGAGCTGGATGGAGTTGGACACCATGGCATCCAATGCCTCCAACCCATTATATGCCTTGATCACCTGGTAGCCTTCCATGCTTAAAAGCTTTTCTATGGCATTGGCGATCTCCCTGTCATCATCTACCACTAATATTCTTGCATCATCCATAAAGATCCCCCTTTCCCACTAAACCGTTATCTATATTCTAATGGGAAACTCTTATTAAAAACCTAATCTAATTCTTATAAATTCCTTAAGATCTTAAGATATCGGTTGCTACTCGTTGCAACTAAATATTATCACAATATTATCACAATATTATCACATTTTTTCTCCCTATTCATTACTTTCATATCCTGAGCATAAGTTAGGATAGGGGAAGTGAGGCCCATGATCAATGTAGCGATCTACTCCCGTAAATCCAGGTTCAGTGATACGGGAGAATCCATTCAAAACCAAATAGAGCTTTGCAGGGAATATGCCCAACATCATTTTCAAGTGAATGAGTTCTTCATCTATCAGGACCATGGCTACTCCGGTGGTAATACCCTTCGGCCCAAATACCAGGAGTTGTTGGAGGACCTCCCCAAGGGAAAATTCCAACTGCTCATCTGCTACCGGCTAGATCGGATCAGTCGGAGTATCCTGGATTTTTCAAAGTTGGTGGAACTACTGGAAAGGTACGATATCCAATTCGTCTCCCTCCGGGAGAGCTTTGATACCTCCACCCCCATGGGGCGAGCGATGATGTATATTTCCTCGGTCTTTGCCCAGTTGGAGCGGGAGACCATTGCCCAAAGGATCCGGGATAACATGCATCAGCTGGCAAGGAGGGGTAGGTGGTTGGGGGGGAGGACCCCCTTTGGTTTTGAGAGCCAGGAGATGTCCTACCCTGATGATCAAGGGCGCATAAGAAGGATCTGCCATTTGGTCCCGATGGAGGAGGAACTCAGATTGGTGGGCCTGCTCTACCAAAGATACTTGGAATACCCAAACCTAAATGGTCTTGTCCGTTGGGCAAGGGAACACCATATGGTCACCCGGTCGGGCAAGGCCTTTGACAGCAGTTCACTGAGGTTCATCCTCTCCAACCCGGTCTATGTAAAAGGGGATGAGCGCCTATATCACTACTTCACCCAAAAGGGGGCGGATATGGCCTCCCCCTTGGAGGAATTCGATGGAGACCATGGTCCCATGGTCTACAACCGTCACCAGGAGGGTAAAGGGGACAGATTTCGGCGAAATGATATTTCTCAGTGGATCGTCGCCATGGGTTCCCATAGGGGGATCATCCCCTCTGAGGATTGGATTGCGGTACAAAGAGGATTGGAGGAGAGGGGGCAATCCCCGCCAAGGAGGGGAACGGGGGAACAGGGGTTGATCACCGGGCTTTTACGCTGTGGAAATTGCGGGTCCGGGATGAGGATCTCTGTCCACCGGCGGGGCCCTAAGACCTACTACTACTACCGATGTGCCCTGAAGGAGTCCTCCAAGGGAAGGGGTTGCAACATGGTGAACCTCAATGGTAGGTTGGCGGATCAAAGGGTATTGGAAGCCATCATGGGTACTCCACTGGATAGGGATGTACTTCTGGAGGAGATCCAGCGGCAGTACCAACAATTCCTCCTATACTATCCTAGGGCTATGGATAAGGGGAAGGAGCTTGAAAGTCAGCGAAGGAAGTGCCAAGAGGGGCTGGATAATCTGGCATCCCAACTTGCCCAATCCAAGGATAGTGAGGTTGGACAATACCTTCTAGAAAGAATGGGGGAGCTAATAAAAAAAATTCAAGACCTGGATCAGGACTTGAAGGGCTTGGAGGAAAAGGAAGAGGAATTTGATCCCTCAACCCTTCAACCCCTATTCGATCTTTTAAAGGGGTCGGCATCCCTTACCTACCAGGAAAGGAAAGAACTCATCGTGGGATGTATCAGGGAGATCCTTTGGGATGGAAAGAGTTTAAGCATTCGACCCTTGGAATCTTTTTTGCCCTTTGGAGGATATCGCTGAAGCCATCTCCATGGCAGACAGGGTGGTGGTCCTGAGCAAGCGGCCGGGAAGGGTAAAGAAGATCCATCCCATAAAGCTGACCTGCTCTAAGCAGACCCCCCTTTGCCGGAGGGAAGCACCTGAATTTAAGGATTACTTCAATGAGATATGGAAGGAGCTGGATGTTCATGTTTCGTAAAAGTCAACGCCAGCGTCCCAATCAACAATTTTCAGAGGAACATTTGGAATTTTTAAGAATAGAAAAAAAACAGCACATCAAGGTTTGGGCTGCGCGATTCCTGCTTCTGATCCTCCTATTTGTCCTATGGGAGGTGGCTGCCAATATGAGGTGGATTGATCCCTTTATCACAAGCCAGCCCAGTAGAATGTGGGATACCTTTCTCAATCTACAGAAGGATGGTTTGATCTATCGCCATATGGGGATCACCATCAGTGAGACAGTGATCGGCTTTGTATCCGGAACCATCCTAGGGACCCTCATTGCCATCGTCCTTTGGTGGTCGGACTTTTTATCCAGGGTACTGGACCCCTATTTAATCGTTCTAAACAGCCTGCCCAAGGTGGCATTGGGTCCCATCATCATCGTATTCTTCGGTGCAGGTTACGCCGCCATTTTGACCATGGCATTGCTGGTTTCCCTTTTTACCACCATCATCGGGGTATTCAGTGGGTTAAAGAATGTGGATAGGGAGAAGATCACCCTGGTAGAGACCTTTGGTGCCAATAAGAAACAGGTTCTGCAGAAGGTGGTCCTGCCCGCAAGCTTCCCCACCATGATGAATGCCCTGAGGATCAATGTGGGTCTTTCATGGATTGGGGTAATCATGGGGGAATTCCTTGTTTCCAAGGCAGGTCTGGGCTACCTCATCGTGTATGGCAGTCAGGTGTTTACCCTGGATACGGTTATGACCTCGGTGATCATCCTCGCCGGAGCAGCTGCCCTGATGTATGTAGGGGTCTCCTACTTGGAAAGAATGGTATTGAGACGGAGGATGTAGGAACTGTCCCGGACTGATGAAAAGCCCTTGAGGTTAGTCTTTCTGCTCAGATAGCTTCGCTGTTTTTTAAATAGATATAGGGGTAAAAACAGCTCGCTAATTCGCATATAAGACAAAACCTCAAGGGCTTTAATTTGGTAAAAGCGGTTTGCCAATTTGAGAATAAATCGATTTCCCAAGGTTTTCATTAAGAACATTTTTTTAATAAACTAAGGCAGTCTATCCAAGGATAGACTGCCTTAATTCTATAAAAATCTAACTATTATCTTTCGGTATTCTTGGATGCGATATTAATGAAGTAAATGGCCCCTCCCCAGGCGATCCCCAGGACTATAATCATGGTAATAATACTCCCTGCGTTCACTATTCTCTTCCTCCTTCAATGCCCGTATGATGTCCCTTGATCGCCTTTGCGATCCTATCGTTAAATATGATTAATACAAGGGCAGCCAATCCCCATTGGAGTACCATAGTCCCGGGACTATAGATTTCTAATGGGTTCCACCATGTATCTGGATACCAAGTGTAGCTTTGATATACCCACCAGCCCCAAATTGCGGCAAACATTACTGGGAAAAGGCGTATGCAGGCATTCCACCATTTTCCGATCTTTATATCCGACACGGGATTGATGATTTCAGTCCTCGCCTTTTCAACCCCGTATTTCACCATAGCAAGGGCTACAAAGAGTCCGCTTACCAACAGGGCAACACCCCAAACCATATCTTGGTTCTCAAAGAAGTTAATATTTATGGCAGAGGGTATTCCGCAGATAAAGCTTGCCACAACCACTAGGGTCGCCGCCTTCTTTCTTTCCCATCCAAAGTCCATGAGGTTCCTAATGGATACTTCATACATGGCATAGAGGGAAGTCAATGCGGCAAATGCCATTGCAAGGAAGAATAGGGTTGCCACGATTGTGCCACCGGGCATATTTGGGAATAGTTTTGCAAGCCATACAAAGGTTAACCCTGTGTTGCCTGACCCAATAGCTTCTTCCAGATGTGCGGGTGCAAGAGCAAAAATAGTAGGTATAACGCACATGGCAGCGATTAAAGCGGCAGAGGTATCGGCAAGCCCGGTGAGAAATCCATTGCATGCGATATCCTCATTATCCTTGATATAAACCGCATAGGTGATCATGAAGCCCCAGCCTGCTCCCGTAGACCAAGCGCTTTGGGTAAAGGCTTCCAGCCAGACCTTTGCATTTGCCAATTGACTGAAATCAGGATTGAAGAGATAGTGCAGACCGGCTACTGCGTTGGGAAGGGTAAGTGCCCTTACCATACCAATAATCAAAAATAAAAAAAGTAGGGGTATCATAAACTTAGAAACCTTTTCGATTCCACCCTCAACACCTTTAAATACTACATAGCCTGCCATGAAAACTGAAATAAAGTGGAAAAATATCCCTTGACCGGGGGATGCGATAAAACTATCCCACAGAGCCTGTGTATCTAAGCCCGGCTTTAAAACCCCAGTCAAACCATAAACAAAGTACCTAAGAGTCCATGCCATCGTGACTGAATAATAGGCTCCCAAGGCAAAGCATACAAAACCTACAAATCCACCCATCCAGGTATACTTCTTGCCCATGTTGTCTCGAAAAGCGCCAATGGTGCCCAGTCTTGCATTCTTACCCATTGTGACTTCGGCAATTAAAAGGGGAATACTCCAAACTAAGATAGCTACAATGTATGCGACCATGAAGGGACCTCCGCCATTGGCAGTGGCTACCCGTGGGAAGCGCCAAACATTCCCTGTCCCAACCGCCTGTCCCATTGCTGCTGCTATAAAACCGAATCGTGTTGCAAAAAATTCTCGTTTTTCCATATCCATCCTCTTTTCAATGATTGTTTAATAACCAATTACAATAAAAATTGATAATAAGTTAGAATTTGATTACACCATATTAACATCTCCTTCGATAATTTCTTATCAATTATTTGTCTTGAATAAATTCTACACTATTACCGAGTTTTCAGTCAAGTCCAACTTTGTGTATGGAAATTACCTCAGCTGTAAACCATTACCTGGTTAAAGGGCTGACATAGTTTTGGTATAAAAATAGTGCTGGCATATTTTATCCAGCACTAAATATTAAAGAGATTGGAAAATAATTGACCATTTCCCTGTTTCCTATTATTTAACTTTGAATCGATGGAGTCGTTAGGGTTTGACTCCCTAATATTCCTTCCACTTCCTCTTGGAATAGAACCATTGCCACCTCTATCTCCTTCTCCCATAGGTGCATTTCATAGATCGTGGCATCCACCTGACTTTCCTCGGTGACATAGTTAAATCGACGCCTTGCTTGCTCTAGATTGGCATATGCCTTCTCCCCTCTTTTTATAATTTCCTTGATCTGTTGGGAATGTTTTCTAAGCTCCTCTATCATACTCTGATGGATTAATTTCCCTCCAATATTATATTGTAAGGAATATTTTGCCAGGATCTTTATCATCTGCCAATGCCAGGGATTTATCCTTGCATCCATGCTACCTATTGCGCATGGCTTGGGCTGTATTTTTTACGCCTGAGTATAGTCCTGAGGAAGAGAGTCCTAACATGATTCCTACAAAGATGGCTATTTTCAGGTTCTGGGGATATACATAGAGTATGGCGATGGCGAGCCCTATGACGATATTCCAAATGGGCGTCCATTTCTTTGGTAAGAAAACCAACTGGGCAACCTTAGCAAGCCCGATCATCACCGGTACGAATAAACTCGCCTTAGAAAATACATCAAATAATTCCGTCATGGTTTTCCCTCCTTTGCATATGGTGACCTGGTATATCCTATGCAAAATGGGGTTTGTACCATGACAACTTATATCCTTTACTATTTCAGCATCCTTTCCTCCCAAGCAAGGGCGCTTCCGGTTGCCTCTTTGATTTCTGGTCGGAAGCAGACCAAATCATGGATATTGACCTCCTTAATATCCTTCTTGCCCACCATCCCTGTAAGCATTGCCATCTCTGTATTGGAAGCCACCAGGTAGTTCCTTAATGCCCTTGCCCCCTCTTCCCAATCCAGCAGATCCTGGTGCTTCCCCCAGGCAAGGTACATCTCTGCCGGGGAGGTGCCGGGGGGTACCTTGTGGAGCTGGGCGTAAACCATAGCTATAAGAGCGGATTGACCCGCATACACCGCATCGGCGCCCAGGGCAAGGGCCTTCAAGTAGTCCCCACTGTCCCTCAGTCCCCCTACGGCAATAATGGACATATCCTGCCTGGCCCCCCTTCTTTCCAAGTATTTGGCTGCCCTAGGCAGGGCGCAGATAAGTGGAAGGGTGGCATTGTCCAGGATGACCTTTGGAGATCCTGCCGTTCCACCTCCGGCACCGTCAATGGTAACAAAATCACACTCGGCTTGAATGACTTCCTCTAAATCATCTTCAATGTTGCCTGCCGCAATCTTGACCCCGACGGGGACACTTCCGTTGATCTTTCGAATCTTATACACCAGATCCTTTAAGCCTTTCCCCTCTTTCATCTCAGGATACTGGACTGGGCGAGTGGCGGTCATGCCCTTTTCGACATTGAGCTGCTTTGCAAGTTCCTCATGGATATCAGTGGATTCTACGCTTTCGCCTATACCGCCCATGGAAGCCTGACCAAAACGAATCTCTATGGCATCGGCTTGCCTAAGCTCCTCCTCTGAATTGCCATAGTGACCCCTATTGTATTGTACGATATAGTACTTTGCCTGTTCCCTCTCGGGGGGATAGAATCCAGCATCCCCAGAGTTACAAGCCGTGCCGGCTAAGGCTGTCCCCTTCCCCCAGGCGAGCTTTGCCTCCTTGGAAATGGAAAGCCCATAGGACATCGCCGTCGCCATAATGGGCATAGGCAGTCGAAGGGGTTTTTTTGCCCGGGGACCGATCCGCACCTGGGTGTTGACCTCATTAGGATCAACCGGCTGTTTGGCGATCATGGCTGGCACAAAGCGCAGCTCCTCAAAGTAGGGGAATTTGGTGGAAGTACCATAAACCTCGTTTACCGGAACCCCATGCTCAGCACGCTCCCCGATGGCAGCGATCTTTAGGAGGTCGAAACCATGAACCATATTGGGGGCTTTCACGCTTTCTATCTCCCTCATTCTCTCTAGGATGGACTCAATTACCTTTTTTGCTAGTTCTTCTCCTATCATAGAAACCCACCTTTCTAATCTTTTCCCTTTAGTATGTACAGATGGTAAGGAAAAAAACAGAAAAAATTAGTGGTATCTAAAAAAGCCATGAGGATATACCCTCAAGGCTTGTAAATAATTAGCAAACTATACTAATTTAATGCCTTTACCAGCTTCTCTAAATTCTTCCTCATAATGGAGAGGTAGTCCTCCCCTCGATCCATCTCCTCCTTAGTCAGCCCACCAATGGGGTGGATGGTGTCCACCGATACTCCTGCCTCATCAGCGAGTACCCGGGCAGCCTTGGTACTGCCCAGCTCTTCGGTAAAGACTACGGGGATATTATGCTCCCTAATCAATTGAATGAGCTCTGCCATCTTGCCAGAGCTGGGTTCTGCCTGGGGCGCCAGTCCGGTTATGGAGATCTGTCGAAGATTATAACGCTGGGCAAGGTAGCCAAAGGCAGCATGGGTTACTATGAACTCCCTTCTCTCTGATTGGGCTAGTGCCTCTCGGTACTCCTGATCCAGTGCCCGTAATTGGTCCCTAAAGGAGAGAAAGTTCTCCTCATACACCCTTCTGTTGTCCCCATCCATTTGAATAAAGAGATCCCTAATGCCTGCTGCCATCTCCTCCGCCATGATGGGGTCCAGCCATATGTGGGGATCATGGGTGCCATGCCCATGCTCCCCATGACCATGATGGTCGCCATGGTACAGCATGGATTGGACGGAATCCATCTCCCCTAAGGCAAGGACATGAACCCCCCCAGAGGATATGGATTTTGCCAGCCTTTCCGCCCAAGGATCCATATCCAATCCATTGTATAGAAAGCCCTGTGCCTTTTCTATACTTGCCATCATCCTTGCACTGGGTTCCCAACCATGGGGCTCTGCCCCTGGGGGAAGGAGCAGGTCTACCCGGATCGCATCCCCGGCAATTTTTTTTGCAAAATCATAGATGGGGTAGATGCTGGTATAGACAACCATATCCCCCTCCTCCCCAGGACTGCTTGCCTCTGAGCAAGCTGTGATATTTATCATACTTATAAAAATCAATAGTAGAATGATTATCCTTTTATTCATAGTACTCCTTCTCCTGATCCTTCATACATTTTTGGCAATAGCCAAATATTTCGAAATGGTGCTCGGTGGGTATAAAATTTCGATCCCTAAGAGTCTCCTCTAATTGCTTCAGGGGGCAAAAATCGATGGCCTCGGTTTTTCCACAAAGCTTACAAATGAAATGATGGTGGTGTCGGTTTTGTTCATTTAATTTAAAGTTTCCATAGCCCTCCCCGGTATGGATCCGATGAAGGATTCCCAGGTCTTCTAGGATCTCGATGTTCCGATACACTGTAGAAAAATTCACCCTGGGGTTATGATCTATGACCCGCTCATAGATCTGCTGGGCACTTAAAATGTTCTCCCTTTCCCTTAGCAGGACCTGCAAAATATTCCTTCGTTGGTTGGTAATCCGGTATCCTTCCTTCCTTAAGCGATCCTCTATTCTTGCTTGTGCATCCATATCCCATCCTCCTTATCCCCTTGGACTTGCCTGGCATACAGCCTGTTTTTCAAGCCCTTTAGGCCTAGAATCAGTACAAGGATTAGGACCGATATGAGGACAATGGTCCCTCCCGGTGCCAGTTCAAAGTAGTAGGATAGGGTGATACCGGATATCACCGCAAGGGCTGCCAAGCCAATGGCATAGAGCATGGTTCTTTTAAAGTCCTGCTCCAGCTGCATTGCAGCAGCCACCGGAAGCACCATCAAAGAGGATACTAAGAGGATCCCCACCACCCTCATGGATATGGTGATGGTTAGGGCGATCAATATGGTAAAGAAGAAATTGATCCTTTCCACCGGCACTCCCGCGATTCTTGCTGCCTCCTCGTCAAAGGCGATATGAAAAAGGGGCTTGTACAGGTAGAGGATGGTCCCAAAGATGAATACTCCCAAGGGAACCATCAGGTAAACATCCTCCCTTACAATGGTGGTTAGACTGCCAAAGAGGTAGCCCATGAGGTCAATATTGATATTTCTTGCCAGGCTTATCAGGACTACGGCAAGTCCAATCCCCCCTGAAAGGATAATGGCGATGGACAGCTCAGCATACTCCCCATAGGATTTCCTTAACTTCTCTATGCCAAGGGCTGCCAAAGTAGTGAACAATAACGAGCCTGCCATTGGGTAGGTACCTGTTAAGAAGGATGCTGCCACCCCTGCCAATGCCACATGGGCCAGGCTGTCCCCTACCAGGGACATCCTGCGGAGTACTAGAAACATCCCAATCATGGGACAGATCACCGAAATAATGATGCCGCTTAAAAGGGCTCTCTGCATAAATCCATACTTTAATATCTCTAACATCACATACCTCCTACCAATGGTGGTGGTCAATCAACCGGATCTTCTCTCCGTAGACCTTCCCAATCATTTGATGGACATCCAGGGAGGGACCCATGCAGTCGCTATACAGCCTCTTATTCCCCATACAGGCGATGCGATTTACCCTTTTGGTAACGGCTCCAATGTCATGGGAGACTAGTACAATGGTCATCCCATACCTTTTATTTAAATCTTCCAGGATCCCGTAGAATAGTTCTTGAGAGGAAAGATCGATGCCCACTGTAGGTTCGTCCAATAGGAGGAGCTCTGGCTGGCTTATCAACGCCTTTGCGATGAACACCCTTTGCTGTTGCCCCCCCGAGAGGTTACCGATCAGCCTTTTCTTAAATCCATCCATACCTACGATATCCAATGCATGATCCACTGCTGTTCTATCCTTCGACCTCAGGCTGACCTCTAGGATCTCCTCCACCGTTGCAGGGAATTTTTTATTAAAGGAGGTCGCCTTTTGGGATACATAGCCTACCCTTTCCCATTGTTTAAATTTTCGGATGTCCTCCCCAAAGAGCTTAATGGACCCCCTATGGGGCTTTAGGATGCCCAAAACTAATTTTATGAGGGTGCTTTTCGCCGAGCCATTGGGTCCGATCAGGCCCAAGTAGTCCCCTCGGTTTAGCTCCAAGGACACATCCTCTAATATCGTCTCCCTGCCATAGCCAAAACTTATATTCTTTACTTCCAATATCTTTGTCATTCCTTCACCTTCTTGCAAATAATTTGCAACTAGTCTTTTAATATATTACCACAATCCCCTCAATTTTATTCAAAAAGTTGAAAAAAATTTGCATTCTTTAGGATTTCCTTATAATATGGAGATTGATTGAGAAAATACCATAAACAATGATTTAGGTGGAATAGACTATGAGGATCATCGAGGAAAAAATCCACTATGATGGCAGGATTGATCGGGTGGAATGCCTGCTCCTAAGGGAGGACGAGGAAGAGATCATCCTTCTCTACCGAATTCCCAGGGAGTACAAGACCCAGCACATGCATCTTACACCCGGCACCTTTACCATCGCCTACTACTACATGGATAAACCCTACAATCTCTACCATTGGGTGAGCCCTCAGGGGGACTCCCTGGGCTATTATTTTAATTTTGTAAAGGATGTCTATAGGAAGGATGGACTTCTGTCCTATACCGATCTGATTGTGGACATATTGGTGAGGAATGATGGGTCACACATCCTTTTGGACCTGGAGGAATTACCCTGCCCTTTGGACGAATTTGAGGGGGGAAGGGTAAAGGATGCCATAGAAAATTTCCTAAAGGAGAAGGATGACTTGATTGCCTACTTCAGGCAGCAGTCCAAAGACCTGGTTGACCAAGGTAGCCTTGAACTTTGGAAGGATTAGCCGCTTTAAAAAAACTATGGGGATGCATGTGCATCCCCGCCTTTACTTTAGCTCATTCTGTTGTAGTCCTCTGCTGTCACGAAGGTGGCGCAATCAGTTGTTTCAGTATCCATGGCGCCCGGTGGTTGAATTTCAATCTCCTGTGCCGTACAATGGTCACCGGATGCCCAAAAATGGCAGCTGTCTACAACACACTTGACCCGGCTTATAGGTTGGTTGCTCTTGGATACTCTAGTTTCCATTAAAATAACTCCTTTCTGAAGGAAAATGTCCTACATCCTTATTATTTCAAAGAAACTAGAATCTCATTCTCCATGAGCCTATGTATTTTTTTGAAATTTAATCATCGAATACCTTGGAATATCGATAATTAACCTTCACCAGTTTCCCGCCAATCTTTTTTTCGTTGTGCTTTTCAGCAGCGTATAGCAGCCCAAAAATCAATAATATCCCTGTCATTGTGCCCAAAATTCCATAAAAAAGTTTTTTCACAATAACATCGCCCCTTGTTTAAATTTTCTAGTATTAATCTACCCATAGCTATTTCTGGTATTCGAATTTCTGTCGAATGTTAAGAATTTTTTTAAAAACTTGTCCCTTGCAACTAAGATAACAAAAAAATAGGTCCCATACAAGACCTATTTAGCATACTCCGCCACCACGATTACTGGTAATAGTAAATCCCCTTCGAAAGAATCCCTGGCCGTAATCAATATTTATTTTTGTAAAAAGCTGCTGCATATCCTCGGCGAAGACAAATTTTAGATCCCCTACCTCTTGGACCAAATCGTTTTCCTGCGGCTCCTCCAGAGCCAGACCAAAGGTGGGACCTCCTCAACCGACACCTGCGATATATACCCGAATATTCTTTTCGGCGTTCTTTTCCTCAATGATTTTATTTAACTGGGAAATCGCTTCATTACTTACATTTAGTTCCATACTTATCCCTCCTTATTACCCCATGGGGGTATATTTG
>FZPS01000018.1_pt659 | contig 13614 bp, 14 predicted proteins | sample 1817821 | NCBI WGS metagenome assembly FZPS01 (sample SAMEA104158645, study PRJEB21678) | metagenome | place: Germany | collected 2015-04-21 | reverse complement strand
GCATATGAACACCTGAATGGTATTAAGCCCTACGAGTGGACTCATCCGCCTCTGGGTAAGATTCTGATTGCCATCGGCATCAGTATTTTTGGGATGAACACCTTCGGATGGCGGATAGTGGGAACCATTACCGGAGCTTTGCTGATTCCACTCATGTATATGTTTGGAAAGAAGCTCTTCAGGAAAAGCTTTTACGGCTTTTGTGCAGCATTCCTGATGATGTTTGACCTCATGCATTTCGCCCAGACCAGGATAGCAACCATAGACAGCTATACCACGCTGTTTGTCATATTGATGTATTATTACATGGCAGATTACTATCTGCAGAAATCCTATGAGAAGGGCTTTTACTCATCGCTTAAGCCGCTCTTTTTAAGCGGGCTCTTCTTTGGATTGGGAGCAGCTACCAAGTGGTCGGCCCTGTATGGGGCACCGGGGCTGGCAGTGCTATTCTTTCTGGCAAAGTACAATGAATATCAGGACTACAAGAAGGCAAAAGCTCTGAGCACGGGAAAAGGTGCCGGTTCTGCGCCGGTCTGGATACAGACCTTCATGCCCCTCTATATGTGGAAAACTATGCTGTATTGCGTATTGTTTTTCATTATCATCCCGGCCGCCGTGTATCTCCTGTCATATATCCCCTATTTAATGGTGCCAGGTATGGAGTTTTCAGACATTCTCAACTATCAGAAATCCATGTACCGTTATCACAGCGGTCTGGAGTCCACCCACAGCTTTCAATCCGACTGGTGGACCTGGCCTCTGATGATTCGGCCCATCTGGTATTATCAGGGTAAGGATCTGGCTGAAGGCATGGCATCCACCATAGCATCCTTCGGCAACCCGGCTGTCTGGTGGGCTGCCATCCCTGCTTTCTTCGCAGCCGTCCGTGCGGCATGGAGGAAAAATAAAGCCATGATATTTATAGTAATTGCTGTATTATCCCTTTATGCGCCCTGGATTTTAATCTCCAGATCGGCTTTCATCTATCACTTTTTCCCCATGGTGCCCTTCATGATGCTGGCTGTAGTGTATGTAATCAAGGTATGGAGGGAAAAGGGTGGTTCTATGAAATACATATACGGATACCTGGGTTTGGTATTGATTCTCTTCATAATGTTTTATCCTGCCGTATCCGCACTGGTTGTGCCCCAGAGCTACATCAGATTCCTCAGATGGCTTCCCTCCTGGGTATTCTGATCAAGCCCGGTGCTAAAACTATAACCTTTCCCATTGGTTTGAATAGAATGACAGTAAGGGGTCAATGATTGGAATAAAGGACAAACGAATGGGAGTGTTTGGAAATGATCCGAACTGCAGAATGCATTATTTGCGGCCGGCCTAAAAGAGAGAACCTGATTCTTCTGGGCAGAAATATATGCAAGGAATGCGAGCAAAAACTGATGAAGTGTGATGCCGGCGATGAGTGTTACCCTTTCTATCTGGAGAAGATGAAGAATATTATAAAGCCGGCATATTACAAGGAGACAGGTATACGGTGACGATGGAATGAATACTCCTCTTGTCAGTGCACTGATGAAGTACATCTCAAATCAGCCCATACCCTTTCATATGCCGGGTCATAAGGGGGGAAGGCTCTTCCCTTCATTTCCGTCTTACCTGCAGATGGATCTGACGGAACTGCCCGGGCTGGATAATTTACAGGCTCCGGAAGGCCCTATCCTGGAAGCCCAGACACTGGCTGCCCGTGCTTTCCGGTCGGATGCCTGTTTTTTTCTTGTTAACGGCTCCACCTCCGGGATACATGTGATGATGATGTCGGCATTCAGGCCGGGTGATAAGGTCATTATTCCCCGCAACTGCCACAAGGCTGTCTGGGGCGGAATGATTCTGAGCGGAGTGCATCCGATTTATGTGCAGCCGGAATATGATGAGGATAAATGCCTGCCGACCCATGTCTCTCCGGAAGCGCTGGAGCGGGTTATTGATGAAAATCCTAATGCAGCCGGCATGGTACTGACCAATCCGGATTATTATGGATTGTGCCCCCGTCTTTCTGAAATTAGAAACATATTAGACCGGTATAATATGAAAATGCTGGTGGATGAGGCTCATGGCGCTCATCTTATTTTCCATCCGGATCTGCCTCCCTCTGCCGGGCAGTGCGGTGCTGATTTATGGGTGCAAAGTGCACATAAGACACTGCCTGCACTGACCCAGTCTGCTTACCTGCATGTCGGCACTCAGGAAAGGGGCAGCGGCACGGCCCTGTCAGCCCGCACTGCACAGGTTCACCGTCTGATGCAAAGCACAAGTCCATCCTATTTACTCATGGCTTCTCTGGACTGGGCCAGGGCATATATGGAGACAAGGGGCAGGGAGGATTTGAGTTTGCTCCTTGAGCACTTGTTTTGGACAAGAAAGGAGCTTGGGAAACTGGGCATAGATACCATGGAGAACTACAGCAGGCCTGAGCTTTTCGGCATCGACAAAACCAGGCTGGTCCTGGATGTCTCCATGCACGGCTATACAGGATTCGAGGCGGAAGAAGCCTTGAGAAAGGCCGGCCTGCAGGTGGAAATGTCCGACTTTAACCGGTTGCTGCTCATCTGTTCGGTGGCGGATCGGAAAGAGGATTTTCTGAAACTGACGGAAGCCTGCAGAAATTTGTTTCAAAATAAGGGGAATGCGGGAAAAATGAGTAGGAAATTGACAATTTCCCGGGAAATACCAAGGCAAATGCTGTCGCCTAAAGAGGCTTTCGAAAAGGAAAAGGAGTTCATTCCACTTAAAGAGGCAGGGGGACGGATATGCGGTGAGCCCATAGGAACATACCCTCCCGGAATACCAAGATTTTTACCGGGAGAGCTGATAGATGCTCACGGACTAAATGAGCTTTTGGAAAATCAGGCCTGGGGTGCCCATTTGTTTGGCGTGCATGCAGGGAATCTGGTTTCAATAATAAAGTAATATAAAGCAGCATGGAAGGAAGTTAGTATAATGGGAAAACTGATATGTATTGAAGCCGGAGACGGCAGCGGCAAAGAGACTCAGACCGGGAGGCTCTTCAGGCGGCTTCAGGAGAATAACTGCAAGGTGCGCAAGGTGGAGTATCCCAATTATGCCAGCGAGTCCTCTTCCTTAATCAAGATGTATTTGAGGGGCGATTTTGGCAGCCGTGCCGAGGAGGTCAGCCCCTATGTAGCCTCCACATTTTATGCGGTGGACAGGTATGCATCCTTTAAGACGGAATGGGAAGGGTTTTACCATGACGGAGGGATCATTCTGGCTGATCGCTACACCACATCCAATATGATCCATCAGGCTGCCAAAATTACGGATCCTGCATTAAGAGAGGATTATCTGAACTGGCTCTGGCACTTCGAGTTTGAGATGTTCGGCCTTCCCGTACCGGACTGTGTTGTCTTTCTGGACATGCCTCCCGCCTGTTCTTCACAACTCATACAAAACAGAAGGAATAAAATAACCGGCAGCAAGGCGAAGGATATACACGAAAGGGACAGCTCATACCTGGAGAAATCTTACCATGCAGCCTTGTGGCTTGCCGAAAAATATGGATGGCACCGGATTTCCTGCGTAAGAGACAATAAAATCCGCTCCATAGAGGACATTCATAACGAGGTGTATGATGTAGTAAGAAGATATCTGTGATTTGCTTTCCTTATGTGTTATATACAGAATTAATGTTTATATATAAATGATGTCCGTTAAGCGTCTGCTCTGTTCTTATCCCTTTCTTGCACTCCGGGATTGCGACACTGCCTTAGTATAAAAGAGTTTAAGCCGGATATTTTAATATCATTAAAATAGAGAACATAAGAAGCCTGAAGGAGGATTGTTATGAGTGAGATAATCAATAACAGGGAAGAACGGCAAAGGATACTTAAGGAGCTGATTAAGGAACTTCATGACGGGAAAACCGTGGACGATGTCAAGGAGCGCTTTGATCAGCTGATAAAGGGCGTCTCTGTCTCGGAAATATCACAGATGGAGCAGAATCTGATTGCAGAAGGCCTGCCTGTGGAGGAGGTTCAGCGGCTCTGTGATGTCCATGCTGCGGTTTTCAAAGGCTCTATTGAAGATATCCATAAGCCTCAGGCAGCCCATGAACAGCCCGGTCATCCCGTTCATACCTTCATACTGGAAAACAGAGCCCTGGAGCGGCTGATTGAAAACAGCATTCTTCCGGCCCTGGATCGCTTTGAAAAGAATGATAAGCAGGAGAATATTGAGGCATTGCTTGCCCATATGAAAAAGCTCCTGGAAGTTGACCGCCACTTCAGCAGAAAGGAAAACATACTGTTTCCCTATCTGGAAAAATACGAAATAACCGGGCCTCCCAAGGTCATGTGGGGTGTGGACGATGAAATCCGGGAGGACATTAAAAAGAGCATCCGCCTGCTGAATAACTACGACGGCAGCAGCAAAAATGCGGCAGAATCGGTGCGTAAGGCCGTACACGGTGTAAAGGAAATGATCTTTAAGGAAGAAAACATCCTCTTTCCCCTGGCTCTGGAAACCCTGACAGAGGATGAATGGCGGAAGATGGAGGAAGACAGCGATGAAATCGGTTACACCCTGGTTCGACCTGCAGGAAAATGGAAGCCCGAAAGGAGAGAAACTGTCACTTCTGAATCCGAACGGCCTGTGATTGACAAGGGCACCATCCGCCTGGAAACCGGCGTATTTACCACCGAAGAGCTGGAAGCCATGCTGAACAGCCTGCCTGTGGATATAACCTTTGTAGATAAGAATGATACGGTGAAGTATTTCAGCCAGGGCAAGGAAAGGATATTTGACAGGACAAAGGCAGTAATCGGACGCAGCGTGCAGAATTGCCACCCGCCGGCCAGTGTCCATGTAGTTGAAAAAATTGTTGAGGATCTCCGCTCCGGAAGGAAGGACAGTGAGGAGTTCTGGATTCAAAGAGGTGATCTCTTTGTACATATACGGTATTTTGCAGTAAGAAATGAAGCCGGGGATTATCTGGGTACTGTGGAGTTTACTCAGAACATCAGGCCTCTACAGGCCCTTACAGGAGAAAAAAGGCTGTTGGATGAATGATCTGATCTGCTTTTCTGCCTGCTTCCGCGCCTGCCGGGGAGCAGGCTTCCGTTTTTTTGACAGCTTATAGCATATGACTGAATAATGGCATTATTATATGGTGAATTCTCCTGAATCTTCCGCAGATACCATTTGCATATACCTGGGAAGTGATATATAATAAAATCAGAAAATTGGACAGATGACTGATGCTGTCAGGGTTGGTATTTTTGTGGAGGAGGGTTCAGCTGGATGAAGTTGATTATCGCCATTGTACAGGATGAGGATGCTCAGAAGCTTACTACAACCTTGATGAATGATGGATACAGTGTAACCAAGCTTGCAACAACCGGTGGTTTTTTACGGGCGGGTAACACTACTTTTCTTATCGGAGTCGATGTGGATAAAGTGGACCACGCTCTGGAGCTGATAGAAAAAGCCTGCAAAAGCAGAAAACAAGTTGCCACTTCCCCCTCACCGGTGGCCGGGGCAGCCGGTGTGTATGTACCCTATCCTATAGAAGTTACAGTAGGAGGCGCAACGGTATTTGTAGTGGACGTAGAGGCTTTCCGGAAAATCTGATGACTCCTCTTTGCATTGAATATACGGAAAGGAAAGCCTTCTGATGAATACCGATCACATTATTGGACAATCACCGCTGATTGCCGGAATGAAACGTATTCTGGCCGGGGGAAGGATTGTCCATGCTTATTTGTTTACAGGTCCGGCAGGTGCCGGAAAAAAGACCATGAGCGGTCTCTTTGCACAGGCTCTGCTCTGCACCGGCCAGGGAAACAAGCCTTGCCGTCAATGCATTGTATGCCGTCAGTTTCAGAGCGGAAATCACCCTGATGTAATCCGAATAAAAAAGCCTGTTGATAAAACCGCCATTGTTGTGGATCAAATAAGGGAATTGCAGGGCATTGTCAAGGTTAAGCCCTATCAGGCAGGAAAAAGGGTCTGCTTTATCGAGCAGGCACATCTCATGACTGAGCAGGCTCAGAATGCACTTCTGAAGACCCTGGAGGAGCCGCCGTCCCACACCCTCTTCTTTTTGCTTGCCGATAATACAAACACATTGCTGTCCACCATTCTTTCCCGCTGCCAGCACTTTCGGATAGGCAGCATGTCCGGGGAAGACATCAGTGAAATATTGGAAAGACGTCTGTCTATTTCCAGGCAGGATGCCGCTGTCTATGCAGCCTTGTCTCAGGGTAATCCGGGAAAAGCTATATCGCTGGCTGAGGATGATACCTTCCGGCACAACCGGGAAATTCTCATAAAGGGCTTCAGCCAGGCAGGATCAGCCGGAATTTTGGAGCTTTATGATATATTTTCCCGAAACAAAGACAGGAAGGAAGAACTGCTGGATATTCTTCAGATATGGATCCGCGATTTACTGATCCTGAAGGAGACAGGTGAATGGAATCTGGTAGTGAATCTGGATCAGACTCATCTGCTTAAGAGGCAGGTCTCACGCTTTACAAGCGCAGCATTAAGGGATATGATTAAAAATATTGAGGAAAGCAGAAGAATGCTGAAGAATAACAGCAATTATCAATTAACGGTGGAAAGCTTGCTTTTAAGCTTCTAGGGAGGAACTCTAATGCAACTGGTAGTAGGAGTCCGGTTTAAAAAAGCCGGTAAAATATATTATTTCGGGCCGGATGAGCTCGACCTTAAGGAAAATGACCATGTCATAGTGGAAACTGCCCGCGGTATAGAGTACGGCGACGTGGTTGTACCGCCCAGGCTGGTTCCGGATGAAGAAATTGTATCACCGCTGAAATCAGTGATCCGTAAAGCCGATGAAAAGGATGAAAAACAGGTCATAGAGAACAGAAAAAAGGAAGAGGAAGCCTTCCGGATTGGAGAAGAGAAAATTGAGGTCCACAATCTTCCCATGAACCTGGTTGATGTGGAGCTTACCTTTGACGGCAGCAAATTAATTTTTTATTTTACTGCTGAAGGACGCATTGATTTTCGGGAACTGGTGAAGGATTTGGCTTCTGTCTTCAAGACACGCATTGAACTGCGTCAGATCGGGGTCCGGGATGAAGCTAAATTGCTTGGCGGACTGGGGCCTTGCGGGCTGACCTTGTGCTGCAGCACCTTCATGGGCGATTTTCATCCCGTGTCCATCAAGATGGCCAAGGAGCAGAATCTGTCCCTTAATCCTACCAAGATCTCGGGGATTTGCGGCAGATTGATGTGCTGTCTGAAGTACGAGCAGGATTATTATGAGCAGATCAGAAAGTGCATGCCCAGGGAAGGGTGCGAGGTTATGACTCCGGAAGGTTTGGCCGTGGTGCTGGGTACTGCCCTTTTAACACAGACGGTCAGGGTAAAGCTTATTCTTGAGGATGATACGGTGGAGTTAAGGGAGTTTCATGTAAATGATATCCGGTATCCCGAAGAACAGAAAAAATAGATCTTTTCTTTTTATGCAAAAAATGATAAAATATTGACAAATTTTATAACAGGGGTTTCGTGTGAGGAGGTGACTTACATGGCTCATTTTATCTCAGAGGATTGCATCGCATGCGGTGTTTGTCAGCCTGAATGTCCTGTTGAGGCCATTTCTGAAGGTGATATCTACGCTATAGATCCTGATCTTTGCACAGATTGCGGAGCTTGCGCAGATGTCTGTCCTGTAGGTGCAGCCCAGCCTGAATGATAAAAAACAAAGAGAGACTTGATCCTTAGGACCAGGTCTTTTTTTATGCTTTTTTCCATCTTATCGTGGTATTCCAATATTTTTACAGGGTTACAGCAGGAATTCGACAACGTATGGCGAATTACTTAATGAGTACCAAATGATAAGGTGGTGAGGTAAATGCGCCGGTTTCTGGCAATTTTAGTCAGCTTCCTGGTAGCCCTGAACTTTATATGGGTTAAACCGGCATATGCAGCAGATAATTACAACACAATACGCGTCTCGCTTACTTCCATGGGGTCAAAGACATCAATTGCCTTCACAGTACAAGGCGATCATGCTGTTAAGGGGAATCCGTCTATAAAGCTGGAACAGAAAGAATACACTGTCCGTCTAGAAAAGGGCAGTCTTGTTCTGACCGATGGATCAAAAAGCTGGTCTTTGGGCTCTGGTTTTACCTTGCAGCAGAGCTATGGCACCTTGAGGATAAACAATACCAGTTACAATTGGGTCAATTATCCCGGTGACATGGAGTTTAAGGTGGACGGAGGCAGCATAAGTCTTATCAATCATGTCAATCTTGAATTGTACCTCTATGGGGTTGTTCCATATGAAATGGCTGACAGCTGGCCTATGGAGGCATTGAAGGCACAGGCTGTGGCAGCCCGTACTTTTGCAGCAGACAAGATCAAGGCCAGAAAAAAGTATTCCTACGATCTGGTGGATACACAATACAGCCAGGTATATATGGGTTACAACAAATCCAAGGTCAACTGCATTAAGGCAGTAGATGCCACCAGGGGGCAGACCCTGATGTATGGAAACAATTTTGCCCAGACCTTTTATTCTGCCAGCAATGGAGGCATCACGGAGAGATCGGGCAACATTTTTTCAGTGGACTACCCCTATCTGCTGGTCAAACCTGATCCCTACGATGTAGCTAACCCTGCCAATAAGAGAGCAAGCTGGACTGTTACATATGCCAAGACCCCGGTGGATTCCAGCCTTCAGACAAAGATCAGGGACGCAGTCAAAAGCTCTCTTGAAAAGAAGGGATACAGCACAACAAATTCGGATATTCAGGTAAAAAGCCTTAAGAATTTGATTGTGAATCACAATGACAGCGGCAGGCTGGATAACGGGCAGCTGACAGTAATACTGGATGTCAAAAAGAAATCCGGTGGTGCAGTGGAAACCATAGAGGAAACGGTTTCCCTTACCAAGGGCAACACCAGGTCATTCCTGAATCTGTACAGCCTCCTGTTCACGGTTGAGGACACAGGGGACAGCTTTGTGCTCAAAGGCGGCGGCTATGGACATGGTGTGGGAATGAGCCAGTATGGAGCCCAGTACATGGCATCAAATGAAAAAATGTCCTATGTTCAGATACTGGACTTCTATTTTCCGGGCACAAACCTGGTTACCCTGGATGTCGAAGCTCCGCAGGATCCCGAACTGGTTCCCGAACCAACGGTTGAACCAACGCCTGAACCGACGGCCACTCCGAAACCTGAGCCGACAGCTACTCCGAGCCCCGCACCTAGCCCTGAGCCGGCAGTTTATGGCAGGGTTAAGGTAAATACTTCCCTGAATGTAAGGCAGGGAGCAGGAACCCAGTATAAGGTGATTGGTTCTCTTACCAACAATACCAAAGTAGAAATAATCGGAGAGTCCGGTGAATGGTACAGGATAAAAACAGGCAGCCTGACCGGATATTCCAGCAAGAAATACATTGTACTCGAATCATCCGAGCCCAGTCCTCCTCCATCAGATGATCCCGGATCACCGCCGACAGACCCGGCCCTTCCTCCGGAACAGGAGAGATACGGTATTGTTACTGCTTCCGCTCTTAATATCAGGAGCGGCCCCGGAACCAAAAACCATAAGGTGGGTATGGTCCTTAAGGGCAAAAAGGTGAAAATACACGAGAAAGTGGGAGAATGGTACAGGATCACCTATAATGGCATAAGCGGGTATGTGCACGGCTCCTATATCAAGCTGGAGGAAAGCCAGACCCCGCCGCCTGCAGCAACCACTCCTCTCACCGTAACCTTAAGGAAGGGAAGCAAAGGAAGTCAGGTGAAAATACTGCAGCAGATGCTTAATCAACTGGGCTTTAACTGTGGTGCGGTAGACGGCAGCTTCGGCTCCAAGACACTCAGTGCGGTTCGTGCTTTCCAAAAGGCCCACGGCCTGGAAGTTGACGGCGTGGTGGGGCCTAAAACCAGGGCTGTACTTAATGCCGGCGGCAATGCAGCTCCTCCCGAATCGGGCAGAGGCGGCGCAAGCAGAACGGCTGTTGTAACAGCAAGCTCTCTCAATGTCCGATCCGGAGCAGGTACCGGCTACAAGGTCATAGGCGGCCTTTTGCGAAATACCAAGGTTGAGATACTGGGCACAAGCGGCAAATGGTACCGCATCCGATACGGAAGCCTGACCGGTTATGTACATGGTGATTATCTAAAACTGTAGCAGCTTCTCTGGGAAAGTGCATGAGAAGTCAGAACTGCCGGTATATATAAGCAGAAAAGAATAAACATAAAATTAGTGTCATAAACATTTATCAGCAGGATGAATTTTGAGGTGGCCGGGGATTTCCCGGTCACGTTTCTTTTTGTGCCTGCTGTTTTGTTTCTTTTGTGTGGAATCAGGTTACCTTATAAGTAAGCCTTTAAGGAAAAATTAGCCGGAGGTGTAAGACTTGAAGGATGGGATATACTTTATTTCCGTCTTCCTGGAGGGCCTGGCCTCCTTTTTGTCCCCTTGTGTACTGCCGCTTATACCGGCATATATGACCTATCTGACCGGCCAATCGGCGGAAGCAATGTCCAGGGATGAAAGGGCCCGTAAAAGCCTTATTATTAACTCACTTGCATTTGTTGCGGGCTTTACCATAGTTTTTGTGCTGCTGGGTGCTGCTGCTACTAAACTGGGGTCCTATTTACTGAGACATCAGCACTCAATCCGGCGGATCAGCGGAATCCTGATTATATTATTCGGGTTGTTCCATGCAGGATGGATTCCCATCCGCTTTCTGAACTATGAAAGGCGGCTGCAGCTGCGCCCGGAGAGGAAGGGTTTCCTGTCCTCCCTGCTGATTGGCATGGGTTTCAGCATGGGATGGACTCCCTGTATCGGCCCTATATTGACCTCTGTACTGATTCTTGCAGCCAATGCCCAAACTGTATCAAGGGGAATGCTGCTGCTGGCCGTATATGCCATGGGACTGGGGCTGCCGTTTTTAGCCCTGTCCATCGGAATCCGATATTTATGGAAATACTTGAAAATAATTAACCGTTACATGGGATTAATTAAGAAGGTAAGCGGGATTATTCTCATTATAATCGGTTTGATGATATACTTTAATCTTTTTGCTATTTTGGCATATTACTAATACAATAATAAATACACGAGGATGTGAATGGATTGACCGCAAAGTTTTTTAGCAGGATGCTGCCGGGTTTGCTTTTAATTGCAGTGTTTACCATGATGCTTGCTGCCTGTACAGATGCAGCTAAGAATGGGGAAACAGACGGGCTGGTTCAGAATACTGAAGGAAAGCAGGCCGAAGAGGACAAAAATCCCGGCCAGGGTTCAAATGAAGTGACAGAAGAGCCGGATCCGGGTTTAAATAAAGATAAAGAGGAGCCGGAGGATGAAACACAGGACAATGCTGTAAGTCCTGAAGAGCTTTTAGAGGGATACTACTATGGGGTGGTGGATGCTCCTATAGTGGATTTTGAACTGGAAGATCTGGAAGGCAACAAGGTCCGTTTGTCCGATTTTAAAGGCAGGATAGTTTTCCTGAACTTCTGGGCCACCTGGTGTCCTCCCTGCCGGGAAGAAATGCCGCATATGCAGGCCTTTTATGAAAAATATAAAAATGAGGATGTTGTTATTCTGGCAGTCAACTCCAATATGACGGAAAATCAGGGTATAAACAACAGCAGCAGAGCTGAGGAAAGAGCCCGCAAGTTTGTGGAGCAGGAGGGATATACCTTCCCCGTGCTTCTTGATCGGGATGATTCCGTATGGGCTGTATATCGTCAGAGGGGTATACCGGCAAATTACATGATAGACAGGGATGGCACAGTAAAATACCTGAAGCCGGGTGCATTCCTCAGCCTGCAGGAAATGGAAGATTTTGCGGCTGCCTTGGGAGCAGGCAGCAAGTAAATCGGAGCGGTGTGGTTTTTGAAGCCTTAAACTGTACGGGGAGATCAGTATAATGAAAATCCAGCTGAGGGAGTTTGAAAGAATCGATGACCTTCAATTCAGGGGTCTGAAGATTATACAGAATACCAGAAAATTTTGTTTTGGGACAGATGCCGTGCTGCTGTCCCATTTTGCAGGAATCAGAAAAGGGGACAGGGTAGTGGATTTAGGCTCGGGAACGGGTATTGTGCCCATTCTTCTATCCGGCCGCATGGAGGATGCTCAGATTTCAGGCGTGGAAATTCAGCCTGACATGGTGGAAATGGCAGGCAGAAGCATCATGTTGAATGGCCTGGAATCCCGCGTAAGGATAATCGCCGGGGATTTGAAGGATGCACCGGATATGCTGGGGAAGGGCAGGTTTACCCTTGTCGTTTCCAATCCGCCGTATAAAAAGGCAGGCAGCGGAATACTCAACCCGGAAGACGATATGGCTGTTGCCAGGCATGAGATTTTCTGCACCCTGGAGGATGTTCTGAAAGCGGCTTCAGGCCTCCTTTGTTTCGGGGGACGCTTTGCCATGGTGCACAGGCCTGATCGCCTGATGGACATACTCACAGGCATGCGTCAGTATCGCCTGGAACCAAAGCGAATCCGCCTGGTTCACCCGCAGATACATAAAGCACCCAATCTGGTCTTAATTGAGGCGGTTTTTCATGGGAAGCCCTTCCTTAAATGGATGCCGCCGCTTATCATTTATGATGAGAACATGCAGTATACCCATGAACTGAAAGAAATTTATCATTTGGCCTGAGCTTAGCTTTACTTGTGCCCCTGTTAAGCAAAACATCAGAAAAGGTGGAAGATACATATGTCTGCGACAGACCAGGGCTGTCTTTATCTTTGTGCAACGCCCATAGGAAATTTGGAGGATATCACTCTGAGAGCGCTCAGAATACTGAAAGAAGCCGATTATATTGCCGCAGAGGATACCCGGCATACCCTGAAGCTTTTGAATCATTATGAAATATCCAAACCCTTGATCAGTTACCATGAACACAATAAAAAGCAAAGGGGACCGGAAATCATTTCCCTGGTGCAGGAAGGCTGCCGGGTGGCTGTGGTTTCTGACGCAGGAATGCCCGGAATCTCCGACCCGGGGGCAGATTTGGTATCCCTGGCCTATGAGGCCGGCATCAGGGTTACAATTGTTCCCGGACCGACTGCTGCCCTGTCCGCCCTGGTCCTCTCCTCACTTCCCACCCAACGCTTTGTTTTTGAAGGTTTCCTTCCCCGGAACAAAAAAGCACGCCTGGAGAGACTCCGTTTGCTGCAAAGGGAAAGCCGCACCATTATTCTTTATGAAGCACCTCATCGGCTGAGTTCCCTGCTTAAAGATATGCTGGATGTACTGGGAGACCGAAGAATTGCCATAATACGGGAGCTGACGAAAATATACGAAGAGGTACTCAGAATGTCCCTTGCGGAATCGGTGAACTATTATCAGGACCGAACTCCCAGGGGTGAGTTTGCTTTGGTTGTGGAAGGGGCAGACGAGACTCTGCAGCAAAAGAGCTTTTCTGATTTGACCGTGGAAGAACATCTGAAGGAATACCTCCGGGCCGGACTGAGCAAAAATGAAGCGGTAAAGCAGGTAGCAAGAGACAGGAAAATTCCCAAGTCACAGGTTTATCCCTTCAGCATAGGCCTGGATCTTCCCGACTAAAAAGGCAGCAAAGCCTGTAAAAAAAAGCAGCCCTCAGGCTGCTTTTATGATT
>FZPS01000044.1_pt31 | contig 13615 bp, 12 predicted proteins | sample 1817821 | NCBI WGS metagenome assembly FZPS01 (sample SAMEA104158645, study PRJEB21678) | metagenome | place: Germany | collected 2015-04-21 | reverse complement strand
GCCCCTCCTGGGCCAGGAGGAACTCTAGACCGGCCTTGAGTTTGGCCTGAAAATCCTCGGAACGGTAATCAATGCCCATGTTCAAGGCGATGACCTGCCCCTGTTCGTAGAGTTCTTGGTAGTAGGGGGAGTTGAAGTCGGGTTCCTTGAAGTAGCTGGCTAGTTCCTCCGGTCCATCCGCCAGGTTGATCACGGTCTTGATGCCCGCTTCCTTGATCAGGGCATCGGCATAAGCTGCCCTGGCTAGTTCGTTGTTCACAGGGCTGCTGCAGCGGTAGTAGATGCCCTTCCCCATTCCGCCAAGGGCCACCTCCCGGAAGTTGGCGAAGACCTCGTCTGAAGGATAGTCGGCACGCTCATTGGTGCGCTGCAGCTGGCGGATGAGCCACTCCCCGAGGTAACTACCCTTTTCCGCCAAGGAAAGGGCCACGGCGTCCCCATCCTGGATCCCGTAGAAGCTCGCAAAATTGCCCATGTTGATGGCCAGGACCACATTCTTGGTTCCATCGCCGCCGGGGCCGCGCACCAGGAGGCTGCCCACATCAACATCGCTGTAGGCTGTGACAAAGGGGGCTTCGAGGCTCTCAGCAGGCAGATCCACTTGGATCAGGTCGCCAAACTCGAAACCCGCATCCAGGAGGGCCTGGGTGAGCAGATCCAAGCCCAAATTTCCGTACTTGTCCACTCCGGCCACGGTGCCGGTGATGGTGGGCTGGGCCAGGGCCGTGCTGGCCAGCGCCAAGAACATCAGCATCCAGGCCAAAAGACTCCAACGCCTCTTCATGCTTACCACCTATCTTTCCTCAAAGGCTTTTGCCTAATTGTTTCTGTAAGGGGGTGCGGTCTCCTCCCCAAGGGCAAATCCGGCCGGGAAATTATCCGCGGTAATGGGTATTTGTGCATAACCTTACATTTTCGACGGATCTACTTCGTTGATCTGAGCTCCCCAAGACCTTATAATTAATAGTAGTAATTATCTACATTAATAATATAGGGTACATCCCAAGGGGTTGGGGGGTCGATTATCATCGTGACACAAATACTGATCATCGTGGCGGCCGGTCTGGTGCTCATGGCCGCTTTTTGGTGGCTGATTCGCATCCACAGGGAAGCGGCTTACAACAGACGGCGGCTGGAACTCGCGCTGACCGGGAGTAAAATGGGCCTTTGGGACTGGTCCATCACCAATGGATTTGTCTTCCGCAACAGGAGCTACGCAGAAATGCTGGGCTATGACCCAGATGCCCTCCCCGAGCAGCTGGTGATTGACACAACTCTGGTGCATCCCGAAGATCTGCCCCGGCTGAAGGCCACCCTGGAAAGCTACCTGGCCGGAACCAGTGAGAAGTATGAACAGGAATACAGGCTGAAGGGCGCCTGCGGCCAGTGGCGCTGGGTACTGGACCGGGGGACTGCCGTCTCCTTTGATCGGCACAGGCGGCCCACCAGGGTGGTGGGGATCAGCGTAGACATCACCGAGCGGAAAAGGGTTGAGCTTAGGCTACGGGAGCTGAGCTACACCGATCCTGTTACGGGGCTCCACAACCGCGCTTATTTCAACAAAATGGTCAAGGAACTGAACAGCGAAGCAGCGCTGCCCCTCAGTGTGATCGTGGGCGATGTCAACATGCTGAAGATGGCCAACGATACCTTGGGCCACAGCGCGGGGGACTGCCTGCTGATCAGTGCCGCCAAGGTACTGAAGGGCTGCTGCCGCGCCAGCGACATCGTGACCCGCTGGGGAGGAGATGAGTTCGCCATCCTGCTGCCCAACACAGGGCAGACAGAGGCTCTGGCCATCTGCAAACGCATCCGCAAGGCCTGCGCCCAGACCCAGGACAGCCCCGTTCAGCTCAGCGTGGCTTTGGGAGCCGCCACCCGCACCAGTATGGCAGAACCCATGCGAGATATTGTTGAAACCGCTGAAGCGTGGATGTATAAACACAAACTTATGGAACGGGACGGCGATATCCAGCGCTGGAAAACCCTTGCGGAAGATGCTGAACAGCTCCATTAATCCTTTGCCGCAAAAGGAGCGGCCGGTGTGACTTTGCACACCGGCCGTTTTCCATTTCCGAGCTTTACCTAGCCGCCCCGAGGTAGGCCTCCTGCACCTTGGTGTCTTCCAACAGGGCTTTCCCAGGCCCTTCCAGAACCAGGCGCCCCGTCTCCAAAACATATCCGTAATCGGCAATTTCCAGCGCCTTTTTGGCGTTCTGTTCCACCAGCAAAATGGTGTTGCCCCGTTCCCGCAGGAGCAGGATGATCTCAAACACTTCCTTCACGAGCAGGGGGGCCAATCCCAAGGAAGGCTCATCCATCATGAGGATCTGTGGGCTGCTCATGAGAGCCCTCCCCACCGCCAGCATCTGCTGCTCGCCGCCGGAGAGTGTACCCGCCTTCTGCCAGCTGCGCTCCCTCAGGCGGGGGAAGGTGTTGTACACAGCTTCCATATCCCTGGCAATCTCCTTTTGGTCAGTGCGGGTGTAGGCCCCCAAAAGCAGGTTTTCTTCCACAGTCAAATTGGCAAACACCCTTCTCCCTTCCGGCACCATGGTGATTCCTTTGGAGACGATATCCTTGGTGGGCCGGCTCGAGATGTCCTCGCCTTTGTAGAGGACCTGCCCTTGGGACTTTTTGACTAAACCCATGATGGCCCTCAGGGTGGAAGACTTGCCTGCGCCGTTGGCCCCAATCAGGGTCACGATCTGGTTTTCTTTGATGGTGAGATTGATGCCCCGCAGGGCAGTGATCCCTCCGTAGTGGACGTGGAGATCAATTACCTTCAGCACTAGCCCACCCCCAAATAGGCCTCGATGACCTTTTCATTTCTCTGCACTTCGCTGGGGCTGCCTTCAGCGATGAGCACCCCGTGATCCAGAACGTAGATCCTTTCGCTGATTTCCATGATCACTTCCATGTGGTGTTCGATCAAAAAGACGGTGAGGTCAAACTCTTCTTTGATCTCCTGGATGAAATCAATGAGCTCGTTGGTTTCCTGCGGATTCATGCCCGCGGCCGGTTCATCCAGAAGCAAAAGTTTCGGGTCCGTGGCCAGGGCCCGGGCCATTTCCAACCTGCGCTGCATCCCGTAAGGCAGGGAGCTGGCCTTTTCATCTTTGAAATCCTGCAGCCCGATTTTTTCCAACAAGTACATGGACTTATCGTAAATCTCCCTCTCCTCCCCCGTGTACCCGGGAAGCCTCAACACAGAAGAGAAGACATTGGATTTCAGCCGAAGGTGGCTCCCGATGAAGACGTTGTCCAGCACGGACAGCTGTCCGAACAACCTGATGTTCTGGAAGGTTCTGCAGATCCCCAGTTTGGCAATGCGGTCTGGAGTCAGCCCCACCAGCTGGTGCTGCACTCCCTCCCTGGGACTGAAGGTGATCTGCCCTTCCGTGGGTTTGTACACTCCGGTGATCACGTTGAAGACAGTGGTCTTCCCAGCCCCGTTGGGACCGATCAAGCCCACAATCTGCCCCTTTTGCACTGCCGCATTCAGGCCGCTGCAGGCCACGACTCCGCCGAATTTCATGGTTAGGTTATCAATTCTCAGCATAGCTAGCCTCACGCCCTTTTAGCCTTGTCAACAGCCCTTCCCTGCGCAGGATGACCACGAGGATCAGGATAATGGAAAAGATGACCATTCTCATGCCCGGTATGCCCTTGAGCTCGATGAAACCGAGGTTGATGGACTCATCCAAAAAGCGCAGGGCTTCCATCATCACCGTGACCACCACTGCGGCGACCACAGTACCCGTGATGCGCCCCAGCCCGCCCAAAACCACGATGAGCAGGATGTTGAAGGTCAAGGTGATCCGGAACATGTTGGGGTCGATGGTTCCCAACAGGGAGCCCAGAAGTCCACCCGCGACGCCCGCAAAAAAGGAGGCAAAGGCAAAACTCATCACCTTGTGCTTGAACAGGTTGATGCCCATTGCTTCCGCAGCCACTTCGTCTTCCCTGATGGCCATGAACGCCTTGCCGTAGCTTCCTCGAATCAGAAAGCTGGTAAAGGCAATGGTGACAAAGGCCACGCCCCAGCTCCACCAGGTGTTGGTGTAGTTGGGTATGCCCTTCAGGCCCAGGGCTCCGTTGGTGAGGGACTGGGTGTTGGTAAAGACCACCCTGATAATCTCAGCAAAGCCCAGGGTGGCAATGGCCAGATAGTCATCCCTCAGCCGCAAAACTGGAGCACCGATGAGAATACCCAGCAGGGCAGAGATCAGGCCAGCAATGAGCAGTGCTGGCAGGAATCCCATCTCCACATTGGCCAGCCAGGGTACGATGGGTGTGAAGAAGAAGTTCATTTCCTTCATACTTACGGGCATGGTCAAAAGACCTACCGTATAAGCCCCCACGGCCATGAAGCCGGCATGCCCCAGGGAAAACAGCCCGGTAAAGCCGTTGATCAAGTTCATGCTCAGTCCCAAAGTAACGTAAATCCCGGAAAGATTGATGATTCGGATTTTGTAATCATCCAGGTATCTATTGGCCAGGAACAGCGCCACCACAGTGCAGACCAGCGCAGCCAGGGCGGCAAGATCTGTTCTCCGTTTTTCCCTCATGGTTTCACCTTCTCCGCGGTTTTTCCCCACTGCAGCACAACCACACACCTCAATTCCCGGTCTTCTGCCTAGACTTTCTCCGTTTGGCTTGTTCCCATCAAACCAGAAGGCTTAAAGAGCAGAATGATGATGAGCACCACGAAGGCAAAGGCATCGCGGTAGCCAGTCAATCTAGGCAGCAGAGCCACCAGCATGATCTCGCCCAGGCCCAAGAGGAACCCACCTGCGACTGCCCCTGCGATGTTGCCGATACCTCCCACAACTGCAGCAATGAAGCTCTTCAGACCCGGCATCACACCCATTAAGGGCATCAGCTGGGGATATCTAGCTCCCCACATAATGCCCCCCACCGCGGCCAAAAAGGAGCCCATGAAAAACGTAATGGAGATGATCCTGTTGATGTCAATACCCATCAGACTCGCCGTTTCATAATCCCTGGACAAAGCCCGCATGGCCATGCCCGTTTTGGTCTTGGTTATGAAGTAAGTAAGCCCAATGAGGAGCAGGATGGTCACAACTGGAATGATGAACGTGATGACGTTGATGGACACTCCCCTGACTTTTACAACATGGTTCAAAATACGAGGAACAGGGAAGGCACGAGGCCTTCCCCCGAAAAGAACGATCCCCAAGTTTTGTAAAAGAAAGGAGGCGCCAATTGCGGAAATGAGGATGGTGATCCTGGGTGAATCCCTGAGAGGTTTGTAAGCCACTCTTTCGAGCAGCAGCCCCACCAGTCCGGTCAATGCTGGGGCGATGATGAACACCAGCCACCACGGGATAGCTGTGTAGAGCACCCCGAAGTAGGTGAGGTACACTCCCAGCATGAAGATGTCTCCGTGGGCGAAGTTGATCAGCCGCAGAATCCCGTAGACCATGGTGTAGCCGATGGCAATCAAAGCGTACAGACTTCCCAGGGAAATGCCGTTGGTCAAGTGCTGCAGGAACAATGATAAGTTACCCACGTTTGGCCCCCTCCTAACGACTCAAATCGCGGCCTACTGCGGCTCCACCGTAGTCAGATAGACGAACTTGCCGTCCTCCACTCTGTTGATCACAGCGGACTTAACAGCGTCGCCGTTTTCATCCAAGGAGATGATACCCGTGGCTCCCACAAAGCCCTCCACTTGGGCCAAACCATCCCGGATGGCCTGCGGATCGGCGGAACCCACTTTTTCGATTACATCGAGAATGACCATGTAGGCATCATAACCCAAAGCGGCAAAGGCGTTGGCTTCTTTGCCAAACTTTTCCCTGTAGAGGGAGAGGAACCTATCGGATTCGGGAGTAACTGGTGCTTCGGCTGTAAAGTGGGTGCTGAATACTGCTCCCTCCACGGCTTCGCCGCCTATGGACAGGAACTCAGGAGCCTCCCAGGTGTCGCCGCCCAAGAAGGGTACATCGATACCCAGATCCCTGGCCTGCCTAATGAGCAGGGCGGATTCGCCGTAGTTACCCGGGGCAAAGATCACGTCGGGGTTCTTGTTCTTCACGTTGGTGAGCTGAGCGGTGAAGTCTTGGTCCCCCGTGTTGTAAGCGGATATCTCCACGATGCTGTTGGGATCTCCAGTGAGCCTTCTAAAGGCGTCGATGAAGTACTTGCTCAAGCCCACGGAGTAGTCCTGGGTTACGTCTTGAATGACCGCTGCGGTTTTGGCCCCCAGCTCATTCACTGCATAATTGGCCATCACCGTTCCCTGGAAGGGATCGATGAAGCAGACCCGGAAATAGTAGTCGTTGTTTAAGGTGACCAAGGGGTTGGTGGGAGAGCAGCCTACCGCGGGAATCTGCGCCTTGTTGACGATATCACCCGCGGCCATGGAAAGTGAGCTGCCGTAGCTGCCGATGATGGCCACAACTTTATCCCTCTCGATCAGCCTGGATACGGCATTGGCAGCTTCCACCTTGTCCGATTTGTTGTCCACTACGATGATCTCTACGTCCCTGCCTAGAACCTGCGGTTTCACTTCGTTAGCCAGTTCAATACCTTCCACCGTCATCTCGCCGCCTGCCGCGCTGGGCCCGGTCATGGGCTCGAACACGCCGATCTTGATGGTCTGCGCAGAAGCTAGACCCATCCACGACGAGCAGGCTAAGACCAGTACCAGCAGCGTTAATCCGATTCTCTTCACACGGACTCCTCCTTTGGAATTTGTAAAACGCCAATTGGGGAAGTACTGGGTCTCTTGCTGCGAAAACTGGGCTTAAGACTTCTATTTACTCTGTTTTTCCTATTTTTACATTTAACTAAAGTATACAAACCCCTTGCTAAAATGTCAACGATACGGTCCAAAAGAAACCCCCTTGCCCATCGCGTTTGCGACAGCAAGGGGGTTGTCCTGCCTTTTACGGCTTTTGGCCAGCGGTGATCTGGACGAACTCACTGATGCTGAGGGGCTGCCCTTCGCAGAGCTTCTCAGCTGCCCTTTCAAACAGCTCGGCCCTGCGTTGAATAAAAGCGTCATAGTCTCTCTTCACTTTCTCCGTACGCTCCTGGTCGCTCAGATGCTCGTAGCCACCATGGGCCAGCGCCTCAAGGGGTATCAAGTGGCTGCTGAGCCTGTACCTCACCACATCTTCATCAGCCCACTCATAACGCTCCGTGAGATATTTCAGAGGATCTTTTCTGCCGATGTTCAAGTTGGTCTTGTCGTTAATCAAGGCGCAGTTCATGGCGATGTAGCTGTTCTCTATACCGGCCTCTTCGAGCAGAGCATCGGGGAAGATGTGATGGTAGTGCCTGTTATCGATGTTGTCAACCCCAACACGTTCTTCCGTGGCAAAATCCAGGGCGCCCAGTTTGAGGGTGATGGCCAGAGCTGCTCTGCCTAAGATGGTGGCGTTTTTCGGCCAGGCCGCCGCGGCAAACTGGCCTGCCTTGGCAGTTTCATATTCCTGCCCATCAAAGATGGGAACCGCCTCTTCTCCTTTCTCACCCAGCAAAACAGCGCGCAGCGCCACATAATCTGCGTAAGCATTGGTAGGAGCTGAACTCTCATAGCGGTCCGTGAGAAAAGCCCGCCACATGTATTTGCGCAGGAGCCGTTCGCACCAGCCCCGCCTATCTCCGGCTTCGGGAATGGCCGAATAGAGGGCAGCAATAACCCAGAGAACCGCGTTGGTGGGCAGGCGCTGTTCATCAAAGACTCCTTCGCCGGCCAAAAGGTTGGCCATTTGATTAAGACCGTAAGCCATTTTGTCCCACTGGTTCATCATCAAGGTCTTGTCCATCTCCAAGGCCCCTCTCTGATTGGGGGGCTTGTCCTGAAGGAGGGCAGATGTGTGGAGAATCAACCTGGACAGGTCGCCGTACCGTCCGAGGGCAGGATAGTCCTCCAACATCTGTCTCTGCCGATCGGGCAGCGACTGGCCGAGCACGCTTTCCACTTCCGCCACGATGATGTCGTACTGCGACAGGGGCTTGGAGTTGGTGTTCATGTTGATGAAAACATCCAAGGCCACATCCTTTGGTGTCCAAGAGGGTAGAGAAAGGTGCGGCAGATTGTAATTGCGGATCGTGGAACGTAGATGCATGATTTTGTCGCTCACGTCCTTCTTCCAGTTAAACCAGGCTTCCAGCTCATCAAGGTCCACAGGCCTTCTGCTGTTGGTTGCTTGCGCGATCCATTGGTCTATTTCCTCTTGAATATCTTCCGGCCTAAGTAACTGTGTTGGGATCATACCCCTGCGAAAAGATAACGGGAAACAAACGCTTCATGTTCCCCAACATCTAAAACCAGGGTAATCCCCAAGGGCAGGTTTTTGATGATGGTGTTTATCATGCTCACAATGCGCTGTGTATCCCAAGCTTCAGCCCGTTGGAAACGGGGAAGTTTGATCTCTCCTCGTTTTACTTTCCCATACCACTCTTCCAAAAGCCGGTTGCGGGCCTGCATTGAACCACTCCTCTTCAGATCGACATGCGAATAGATATGTTAGCCACAGCCCTAGATTAACTCAGTCAATCTCCAAACCCATGTACAAAACGTCAACAAACTCGCCAGCAAGCAAAAACTCCCGGGTCTTGCGGCCTTCCAACTTGAAGCCGTGTTTTTCATAGAGGTGAATGGCCGCGTGGTTATCCACCCGCACCCTCAGGTTCACTTTCCGGATCTCCTCCGAACGCCGACACCAGTCCAAAAAGACGGAAAGCATTACGTTGCCAATGCCCTTGTTCCAGTGCATTCTGCGCACGCTCATCCCGAACTCCCCGGCATGGCGCATGCGGCTGCGCAGCCCGCCGGCAAAGGACAGACTGGCCACAATTTCCCCATCCAGTAAACCCAAGAGATGAATGGCATTGGACCGTTTCGCCATGGCCTCCAGATACTCAGCTTCCTGGGCCGCGGTGAGCTCGAACTCCCCAGGTCCAAAGGTGAGGTTATCGCTCTCCCCGCTCACAGCTTCCACGTACTGCACCAAACTGGCGGCGTCCGCCGACCTTGCTTCCCGGATCTCCAGCTCTTCACCGCTTTTCAACCTCAGGCGTTTAGGCTGGAACTTTCCCATGCCTCTCACCCTCCTCCGTCCTTGAACCACCAATCAGCGGCTTTATAGACCTAACAGAGTAACGCTGGCATCCAGCTGGCCTTTGAGCCTGGTAAAGAACTGGATCTGAAAGTTGATGCGATCCTGCCAGAGCCTGGTTGCCGTCTCTGTGGCAAATTGCAGCTCACTGTATTTTTCCAGCTTAGACAGGGCGGTGGCTGTATAGTCCAGCTGCTCTTCGTAGGATAGCTCCGTAAACGACCGATACTGCAGCCCCTCATGGATTCTATACACATCAAAGCGGTCGATGTTGTCTGCATCCCCTATGCTCAAGGCCAAGGGAGTTCGCTCCCCTGGGAAGTCCGCCTCGTTATCCACGTGGATGGCAATGCCGTAGCAGATTTCCTCTACCTGCTCCGGTTTGAGCCCCAAAGTCTGCAAAAAAGGACGAGCCATTTTGGCCGCATCCCTGCCGTGATTCAGCCAGCCATCCTCCCCATGGAATTCACCTACGTAACTGAGATCATGGAGCAGACAGCCGATGACGAGCATTTCCTCATCAAAGCCTTCTTCCCTGGCGATCTGCCGCCCGATATTGGCCACGCGCAGGGAGTGTTCCAAACGGTACTTCCTCTCCTGCGGACGTTCCGAGAAATATGCGCTCTGTTCAAACTGTTCTTTGAGAAACTCCATGGTTCGCTCGATCCTGCTGCCCACTGTTGCCGGCTCCCTTCTTGTAACCGCACGCTCTCCACCTAACATTCGCCGTAAACGGGCAAAGTCCTACGCTCGCAGGAAGACGAGGAGGTAACTCAACAGGTAACCGAGTCCAGCTAAAAGCTGGGAGGATCTAGGAGAGAATCCTAGTAATTGCTTACAAGCGAAGTAAGTACTCGGGGGGGGATAGCTGTGCTCATAAAAGAGCTGCCATTAGTTGAATACCTAACTGGGCTGGACTTTACACTGCCTCCCCTGGGGAAGTTCTTGGTTCTTTCAGCTGTAAGAAGGGAAGGAGTCCTGCTGGGTGCCTATCTTAACGAGGGGGGTAAGCAGAAAGTCGTGGGGCTGCTCGCCCTGGGCTTTCGGAAGGGAGCCAATATCGAGTACCTTTTCGTGCAGGACCAGTTCCGGCGCCAGGGCGTTGGTGCGGCCTTGGTGGCAGGGGCTGCGGCCATGGCCCGGCACAAAGAAGCATCCGTGCTCCGGGCCCGTGCTTTGATGGGGGATTCCTTTGGGGCCGCCTTTGCCCGCATCTTGGAACAGGCCGGTTTTGAGGTTTGCGATCGGGCGAATTTGATCCGAGTGCCCTTAGATGCCAGGTCCAAAGAGACCTGGGAGGAATTTATGCGCCGGCGGGGCAGCAGGATCTGTAAGAGACTTAGGGATGACGGGTATTGGGTAGTATCCTTTGCGGAAGCAGGTGGCGATGTGCTGCAGAGATTCCAGGAAGACTGGAAGCTACATTTCCCCACCCATCTTGACCCCAACACCTTTCTCAACAACCGCGAGCACAGGGCTGTCCTGGATTACAGTTTCATCGCCCTCAAGGGCCAGGAGCCTGCCGCTTACAGCTTGGTCACCACCATCGATGACAGCACCTTAAGCTTCCAGCACCTGGCGGCAAGCTTCAAATACCAGGGTTTAGGGGCCTTTCTTCTGCCCATCGTCGCCTTTGCGGAAAAGGCCACAGCCGAAGGCCGGTTCAAGGTGTTCTCCGCCATGATCTACGAGCGCAATGAGAGGATGAACCGTCTGGTGGAGAAATTTCTTAGACCCTTCGCCACAGCCGTGACTGAGCAGAGATTCTATCTACTCCACCTGTAGAAGGGTATAATGAACAAACCTCGATGCCAAGATCGGGGTTTGCTTAATCACTTAGTAGAAAACCGTGACACCCCGTTCCTCCAACTCCGCGAGGACCAGCATGGCATCGGATTCAGGTGATATATCCAGGGCGTTGTCCCGGACATCCACGTAATCTAGATCCGGCAGCTCCTTCAAGAAACTAATATCGCTTACCTGTGTCCCGGTCACTTCCAATAGTCTGAGCGTCCTCAAAGCCACCAGGACCTTGATATCACTGAGGTTGGGGAGGTTGACCAGATTGACAGCCGATAGGGTTGTCAGGTCAGCTAGGGGCCAAATATCGGTGATCCCCACATTACCCGAGAGATCGAGGGCCATTATTTCTGTGAGCCCCATGCGTGAGAGAGCGCTGAGATCGCTGATGTGGTTGTCTCTCAGGATTAAGCTCTCCAATCTGGGCAAGCGGGAAAGGCCACTGAGATCGCTGATTTGATTGGACGCGAGATCGAGGTGGAGCAGTCTTGGAAAGTCGCGCAGCTCAAGCTCCACGATTTCATTCTCTGGAAGCAGGAGCCCTATCAGTCTGTGCAGTCTCCCTAAGGGCCTGGCATCGCTGATCTTGTTCCCGGTTAGCCTGAGAAACTCCAGGTTCCACAAGCCGGACAAGGGGCTAACATCCGCGATCTGGTTTCTTTCCAGGCTGAGCCACATGAGGTTGGTCAACTCAGACAACGGACTGAGGTCGCTGATTTCATTGTCGGATAGATCCAGGCTCTCTAGGTTCACCAGGCTACGCAGGGGGCTCACATCTGTGATTCTGTTCCTGCTGAGGCCCAGGTACTCGAGACTTGTCAACCCCGACAGGGGGCTGAGGTCGCTGATCTCATTGCCATCCAGATAAAGATCCCGCAGCACAGATAAGCCTGCCAAGGGCGTCAAATCGCTGATCTCGTTGTCCAGCAAGGAAAGACGCTCGAGGCTTACCATATGCTCCAGCCCTGTGAGATCCGTGATACCCAGGTCGTAGACGTACAATTCCGTGATGTCGCGCACGTCATCTGGGGTAAGGATCCCGCTGGGCATGTCCAGAGCTTCCCGCACCGCCTGCTCCAAAGCGGGGTCGGCGAAGAGTCCGCCTGCCTTCTCAGGCGCCGAAAGCGCTGCGTTTGTCAAACCCCCAAATGTGACTAGAAGACACAGTGACAGCAACAAGAGCAAAACTTGCTGACAGGCCTTCCTTGCCCAGCTGGTTCTCATCTGATTGCTCCCCCTTCAATAGCACTGCTTCCCGCACCTCGGATTTGCAGTAACGTATTGTCACTTCTTTTGCATTTTTTGCCGGAATCCTGCCGGGGCGTGGTTGAGATATGAAATAGAGCTGACCCCCTGGTCCCCACAAATCAGCGCGCTACCACCCCAAGGTAGAGGTCTTTTGCCTACGCCAAACAGGGCGGCAGGCTTGCCCCGGTTCTAGGAGAGCAGTTCTTTTAGGAGACTATCGAAAAGAAGTGGTCCTTTCAAAAGGTTTTCCTGCAGTTAATGGGGAATACCCCGGTATCTTCCAGTTGTTGCTAAATACACAAAGGCCAGGTGATGATCATGTGGTGGAAACGGTTGGGTTTCGTAGTCTTGGTTGCCGTGTTGCTCTGTTCGACTGTTTGCCCGGCTTCTGCCCAGGCCCCCATCAGATGGGCAACGTATGTAACCGCGGATGGAATCGTGTCTTTTGATTATCCAGAAGGCTGGCTTGTGCAGGAGCTTGAGGGCGGTTTCATGATCCACGACGAAGCCAGTTATGAACAGTTGTGGCTGATCGTCCTGCCCTATGAAAGAGACTGGAGTGCGCTGGAGCATGCCGACTTCTTCCTGTCCCTCCTGCAAGTGGACTACCCCGACATGCAGGGTATGGACTGGGAAGTGGACGAGACTGGGGACATTGCCCTTGTGGATCTGCTCTACGGAACCGGGAGAAACAGTGCCCTGGGTTATGCACTGGTCATCAAGGACAACGACTACGCGCAAACCCTGTGGTTCCATTACCTGGCCAACCAGGCTATGTTTGACGCAGACCGGGCCCTGGACATCCTGGGAGGTTTCGCCGGCTCCCTAGCGTCTTACCCAGGCACCGTGCCGCCCGCCGACTCCGGGGCACGGATGGCGCGTATTGATCGCAATGTGGACGGCTTCTTGTTTGTCTTAGAGTTTGCCTTAGGCTCACCCCTGAGCCTGGCAGAGGAAACCATGGTGGCAGAAGAACTGAAAGGGGTCTTGATGGGGTACTCTGAAGACGAGCTCCTTGCCTATGATGATTTCCCGTACATTGTGGGGTTCATCATGGCCCTGGACGACCCGGAGCAGCTCGCGGAGTTGAAGATAGGCCTGGAAGAGTCGATCTGGGAGTGGGTGGAGCAGAGCGACCCTAATGATCCCGTTGTGGCTGCAATTCGGGAAGCCTTGCTCGAAGCGGATCGCGTACTAGTCCCCGGGCGCACTCCCCTCACAGAAGTGGCGGCCACGGCCTACGCAGAATTCTACGTGTTTGCGGAACATCTCGGGAAGGGCGGCGCCGCCGACCTTAGATCCATCTCCCCAAGCAAAGTTCGGGAGGTCAAGGGCAGGCTTGTGGAGGCGTGGAACGAGTTCGGCCAAGGGGATAAGGAGCAGGTACTGCAGCTTCCTGCCGTCTGGACAACGCTGCGCAGGGCGGTCAGCCTAGGCGATGATCAGGACCGGGAGTATGCGGTAAGGGT
>FZPS01000087.1_pt159 | contig 13617 bp, 3 predicted proteins | sample 1817821 | NCBI WGS metagenome assembly FZPS01 (sample SAMEA104158645, study PRJEB21678) | metagenome | place: Germany | collected 2015-04-21 | reverse complement strand
CTACAAGGTATTGAACTTATAGCGTCAGAAAACTTTGTGAGCGAACAGGTGATGCAAGCTATGGGCTCGTGTTTAACAAATAAATATGCCGAAGGATATCCAGGAAAAAGATATTATGGTGGTTGTCAGTTTGTTGATGAGGTTGAGCAACTTGCTATTGACCGAGCAAAACAATTGTTTGGTGCAAGCTGGGCTAATGTGCAGCCGCATTCAGGTGCACAGGCAAATATGGCTGTTTTTATGACTGTATTAAAACCCGGCGATACATTTTTAGGGTTTGATTTGTCGCATGGTGGACACTTATCTCATGGTTCGCCAGTTAATTTTTCAGGATTGCTTTATAATCCTATTGCATATAAGATAAAAGAAGAAACAGGAATGATTGATTATGATGAAATGGAGCAACTTGCTCTTGCTCATTCTCCAAAATTAATTGTTGCTGGGGCTTCGGCGTATTCTCGTGATTGGGATTATGAGCGTATGCGAGCAATGGCTGATAAAGTAGGAGCTATTTTAATGGCTGATATTGCGCACCCCGCAGGGTTAATTGCAAAAGGTTTGCTTAATAATCCATTCCCTCATTGTCATATAGTTACTACAACTACACATAAAACGTTACGAGGACCTCGTGGTGGGCTGATTTTGATGCATGAAGATTTTGAAAATCCATGGGGAGTAACAACTCCTAAAGGAAAATTGAAAACGCTTTCTCAGATGTTAGATTTTTCGGTGTTTCCTGGTGTACAAGGTGGTCCTTTAGAACATGTTATTGCTGCAAAAGCAGTGGCTTTTGGCGAAGCTTTAACTGATGAATATACTCACTATATAACGCAAGTTAAGAAAAATGCTTCGGTAATGGCACAAGAATTTATAGCAAAAGGCTATAAAGTTATTTCAGGAGGAACAGATAATCATTCAATGTTGATTGATTTGCGTTCAAAATTTCCAGAAATGACAGGCAGGCAAGCTGAAAATGTTTTAGGTGAGGCTGATATCACGATTAATAAAAATATGGTTCCGTTTGACAGTAGAACTCCTTTTACCACCTCAGGTTTTCGACTTGGAACGGCAGCTATAACAACTCGTGGGGTAAAAGAATCTGAGATTATTTCTATTGTTTCTTTTATTGATACAGTTTTGTCTCATTCACATGATGCGGCTGTAATTTCTGATGTTCGTAAAAGTGTAAATACGCTTATGAGTTCATATCCTTTGTTTGCGTAGTTTTTTTTTAAAGTCAGGAGTAACGTGAAATTATAGATTTTAATATTTAAACTTTCTCTAAAGTTTTACATAGAAAATTGGATTGCTATATGTATTTCCAATTTTAAAGGTGTTGGTGGGCTATATTGAATACTAAAAACTCCTAATAGGAAATTTTTTTTTATAAGTTTTATTACTCGTTTGTGATTATAGTTTTTTGCAGAAAGTGCTAATAATACTATTCAAAGATTTGTTCTATTTCTAAAAAACATCTTTTTAAAAAACACAAAAATTATAATTTTTCTGTCACAAACTATATAATGTAAATTCAGTATTTATTATTTAAAGAATTTATCGTTAGGATGTGGTACAGCAGATCTTCGTGCATTACGACCAGGCAATGCCAAGTCATGAATTTCAAAACTAAGTGTAACTTCATGAGAACCACCAGTAGAAAGCCCAGCTGCAGAAATAGTCATGTCGTAATTATATAAGAATCTATATAATTCTTTATTGTTTTTAGAATATTTAATATATCCTAAGGTAAATATCATTGAATCAAAGCTTTTTTTCTTAATATCTTCAATATAATCGGCTAATTGTTCACGTTTCCAATATTGTTTTCGCATCCACGCTCCAATGTACAAAGAAGATACAAACGAAATTTTTGATGGAATTACTGCATTTAATCCAAATGATAATGTTTTTGCTCCTGCTTCCTCTCCTTTAAATAAATATTGCGATTCCGCTTGATTTTCATAAAGGAATCCTGGTGTTAATAAGAAAAAACGATTATGGAATCCACTTCTATTAATACGAATCATAGAATATCCATGAATTACCATTTTCATTGGAAGTGGTGCTTCATTACCATCATCTAACCATGAAAAATCTGGTTCAGATAAATGGTGAAATGCTATACCAAATGTATTAGCCGCGATATATTTAACTGGTGTTTCACGAATATTAAATCGCACAATCATACCAGCATTATAATCAAAAGCACCTTTAGAACCAACACCATCTTCTGGAGCAACAAATTCAGTTTCATAAATTGCACCAAAACGAGGATCATATTGGTCTGTAAATGTTAATCCTCCGTAATCAATAGTTTTATAAACATATTGGGCACCAGCACCAATTTGAAGCATTAAGTCAGGTAAAATACGAACTTGCTTAGCATACGTAATTCCTCCATTAAATGTATTTAAGAAATTTTGTCCTTGCGTGTTTCTTGTCATATGAGCACCAAAGCCACCTTGTGCAAATTTGTCATCATAATAGTCAAATGCAATGCTTTGAGTTCCATACTCACCAGGCACGTTTACCCACAAATGCCTATCACTAATTGTACCTCTTAATCCAGGATTAACCCCCGTAAAAGCAGGATTATAATACAATTCTTTAAAATAAAACTGCGAAAAGTTTGGGTCTTGAGCTCGCAATACACTTACGCATAATAGCAGAGGTAATAAAGCAACTATAAAAAGGTATGTCTTTTTCATTGTATATAGCGTATTATTTTTAACATTTTTTTCTCTCAACACAATCATATAATAAACTCTAAATAAAGCTATGATATGCAAACATACAAAAATAATCTAAAAAGTACATCTTATTTAACAAACAATAAGAAAAAATAAATTTTAAATTTCAAATGCAAAAAACTTTCTAAAATAAAATATAAAGATAATGTATTTTTTACTATATTATATAATATTTGTTTTTGAATCAAACAAAATGCAACTAAAATGCCTTTTTTCTTGTCATTCATAGGGCAAATATGTATATATTTGTCTGTTAGTAGTAAAACCGTATTTTACAATGAGATTATTCCCCTTATTCATTTTGTTTAGTTTTATACTAAGCATTCAAACAAGTATTGCACAAGTACCTCTTGCACCAGATTGTCAAATAAATTCAGGTAATCCAGCATTTCCTTTTCCTCAATTTTTAGAATATTCACAAGGAAAGACATTGGCAAAATATAATGCCGAAGGGGTTACACATTGTGATATGGAGCAAGCAATACGCGATGCGTATATTACTATGATGAATAGAGCACGGTATTCGGGTCAAGAATTAAATGGTGTGAAATATATTTATTACAATCATGGTTCTGTACCTGAAAATTTTAACACATTTGTTTCTGAAGGAGACGGTTATGCTATGCTTGCTGCTGCGTATATGGCTGATAAAAAAACATTTGACGGCTTGTGGCTCTGGGTTCACGATAATAGATTAAGTGGTGTAACGCGTTATTTAAACTGTCAACCTCTTCGTCCTGACTATCGCTATGGGAGTTTTCTACCTGGCTGGGAATGTGACGCAACTGATGGCTCTGGTTCTACAACAATAAATTCTGCAACAGATGGTGATTTTGATATAGCCCTTGCATTGTTAATGGCACATAAGCAATGGGGCGATTATATGGGAATAAATGATGCCTGTGGAAATCCTATAAGTTATAAAGACGATGCTACCAAAATTATTAGAGCATTGGTTGACACGCTTACATTATTTAACTTAAATGGTGGTTTTTCTGGTGTTATGTCTGGAGATATAGGTATTGATGGGTATGTGAAAAATGGAAACACATGGGCTGAAACAACAAGCTGGAGGACAACTCCTGCTAATACACAATATCCATGGGCACAAAACAATCCCGAAGCATACAGTGTTTCAGGGTTATTTACTGATTATATTGCTCCAGGATATTTTAGACAATTTGGTGATTTTTTAGAAAACGACAATCCTTTATTACATGAATGGTGTATTCATCAATTTAGACGAGCCGAAGCATCATCTGATTGGTTGATGGGGCAAATGCATGCAAAAGGGTATATTTCCTCATCTGGAAGCATGTCTGTAAATAATGATGGTTCAGCTACAACATTTGGTGCTCATCCAAGTGGTCCGTCGGGAGAGGATTTTAGAGTAGGCTGGCGTACTGCGTTAAATTATGTTTGGCATGGAAATCCATCTACAACATGGGATCCTGTAACGCACGAAGTTGTAGCTACAGGAAACACCTTTGAACGTGATCAAGCTATTCAACATGCGAAATTTCTTAAAGATCCAGGTATTTGTGAATCTTTAGGAGCATCGCCTCACCCTGTGTCAACGGCAGTAAATCATCAAGGAATTTCTCAAGTTGTGCAACATCACACAGTAACGGGTGAAGCAACAAATAAATTTTGGACTAATTTTTTACTCGGCGCATCAGCTCCTTCTGCTGTTGCATATGGCGATGAAGAGTTGATTGCCGAATTATATAGACAATGTGAATTAAAATGGGACGATTCAAATCCTGCAACAACCGAAACAAATCATTTGTTAAGCACACCAAAGTATTTTCACGGATGGTTTCGTTTATTAGGGATGCTTACGTTGACAGGTAATTTGCATGCAGCATCAGATATGGTTCCGGGAGCAAATCTTAAAGTGTATATGTCTGTAGATAAAACATTTGCTTTTGTAAACGACCAGCTACATTATACCGTAGATTATAGAAATTTTGGTTCTTTAGATGCACAAAATTCAGTTATTACTATACAGGTTTCACCGCAATATGAAATTGTTTCAAGTGGCGGTGGTACGGTGTCTGGAAATACAATAACATATAATCTTAATACTGTTCCGGGATTTAAAACAAATACGGGTATTGCTCCTACAATAGGTACTGAAAATTTTACTGTTCGTGTTCGTTCTCCAAAAACACTTGATAGAGTGTGCCAAACTGCTACAATTAGTTGTTCAAATGGCGAAGGATGGACAAGCAACGAATATCCTAACAATTGTACGTATTCTATGGAGCGAAATTGTGTGGATATTCTTGGCGAACGCTCGCTCAAAATTACAAAAACGGCAAATAGAAGTGAAGTTAATCCAGGTATGGAAGTGGAGTTTACCTTAGATTTTGAAAATTCTACTGATGCTGGTTGGCTTAATGGTGGACGAAGTAATGTGAATTTTTCATATGGATTTGCACAATCAGGACCAAATTCATATTTTCATTTATTTCGTAATTGGAATAATGCACAAGAAGCGTATATCGATTTATCAAATTATCGTGTTTCTTATTTCATGTTTGATAATGTGAATAAAGGCATTTATGATGCTGCAACAAATCCAACTGGCTGGAGTTTAATAGGAAAAAATTTACAAACAGGACTTGTTGCTGATTTTAACTTTAAGGGTGAAGATATTCCTACTGGACAGGATACAGATGGAAAATGGGATCAACGTATTATAATTCAATTTCCTCCTGAAATAACAGCTCCCACTCATACGGTTTTTAGTCATCTTGGTAATAGATTTCAATTACATAAAGGTACATTAATTCCTATTTGGTATTCGGTGCAAATGGAGTCAAATCCTCCTGTGCCTTTATTTGAGGGAAGAATACAAGATGATTGGTCGTATATGTCTGATAATTTTAAAGTTGCAAATGCAGGAACAAATGACAACCCATATACGCTTATTGGACCAAATTATGCTGATCCTACAAATCCTGCTGGTGTTATATTAGATAGATTTGATAAAGATGCGTGTACCTATTTTTTTGGTCCTGACAAAATATATACAAACATTCTTGTTGAAGAATTTGATGGTTATGTGTGGCGTCGTGTGGCTGGCGAGGGACCGCTGCCTGGACGAGAAATGTATAATGTTGAGGTTCTTGATACACTTCCTCATGATTTTGTGTTTGATAAATTCACACTTAAAACTGCAGAGGGGATTGATGCTGAACTTATAGAAAAAGATGGATATCAAATAATTCGCTGGATTATGCCACGTGTGTTGGTTGGTATGAGTGGAAAAATAAAATATGTTGCAACGGCACAAGGTAACTGTCCGGGAATGACAGATAAAATTGTGGAGAATCATGCATGGATTTCATCGGATACTGATTCTCCAATTAATGATTTTACCGAAGTTAAAATAACATGTGGATTTATTCAAGAACCGCCTACTGGTACAACAATGACCAAAACTTCAAATAAAACAAAGTATGATGTTGGCGATAATATTGTTTATACCATTGATTATGAACAAACACTTGGAACTATATCAAAACCTGCAATGAGTGATAACTCTCGTTGGAAATCTATTACAGGAACGTTGCCAAGTTTTGGCGCAGCAGTGGATTTTAAACCAATTGAAAATTCATATATCTATGAAAAATACACGCATGGTAAAAATGGAAGCATCATACTTCATGTAGATCATGATGGGCAGCAAAAATTTAGTATTTTACTGCGGCACCCTGGTACAGGAGGAAAAGATGCAGGTATTCGTTTAGAATTTGAACTTTCGTATTGGGGGTCGATGGTAAATATGAAACTTTATGAAAATGGCACGCTCAAAGATGGAATTAATCAAGAAGGATACGCCGCACCATTTACTGATGCAAAAATAAGAATTGAATTACAAGATAATGCTATACAACTTTGGATTAACCAAATAACAGGATTGCCGTTTTATACATTTAGTGGACTTTCCATACAAAATGCTGGTTATGTCGGTTTTGGAAAAGATGACTGGAGTGAACATAAAATACTTGCATGGGACGCTCATTTTGATTCAGCTTTTGAATTAGAAATATCTGACGTGTTGCCTCCTGATGTTAGTTTTGTGAGTGCTTCAAACTCTGGTACTGTTTCAAGTGGACGAGTTTCGTGGCCTAAAGTAGCAGGACCTGTTCTTTACGGCACAAAACTCCAACGAACACTTACAGGAAAACTGAATACCTGCCCAACAAATGGAAAAATTATTAATAATGCCTATGCAAATCCATTTGGCTATACCGTAGATTCTATAGGAGCACAAAGTATTGCTGAATGCGGAACTATTGTTGTATGTCCCGATCCTCCTATAGTAACAAGTCCGGTAAATTATTGTATAGGAGCTACTGCAACTCCTCTTACCGCAATAGGTACATCTTTGTTGTGGTACACTACAGAAAATGGCGGAAGTGGAAGTGCAACCGCTCCAATACCTGCAACAAATGAAGCAAAAAGTACACAGTATTATGTATCGCAAACAGTAGGAGGGTGCGAAAGTGAGCGTGCTCTTATTACCGTTGTGGTAAAAGAAACAGCAAAGCCAATAGTTTCTACTCCAGTAAGTTATTGCATTCATGCTATTTCAAATCAACTTTCTGCAACAGGTACATCTTTATTATGGTACACAGCAGAAAATGGTGGAAGTGGAAGTGCAACTGCTCCAACACCAACAACAAATGAAGCAAAAAACACACGGCATTATGTATCACAAACAGTAGATAATTGCGAAAGTGAGCGTGCTCTTATTACTGTAGTGGTGAATAAAACAGACAAACCAGCTGTTTCTACTCCTGTTAATTATTGCATTAACGATACACCAACTCCACTTTCTGCAACAGGTACTACATTAAAATGGTACACAACTGCTACAAATGGTACAGCACAAGCTAATATTACTCCTTCAACAACGGACGAAGGAACAATATCATATTTTGTAACACAAACACTACTTGGCTGTGAAAGTGAGCGTGCTGAAATTAAAGTTATTACCACAGAAGCAAATCCGCCTACCGTAGTTTCCCCAATTTCTGCTTGCGTTGGAGATGTGATGACACCACTTTTTGCAACAGGAGTTGATTTACAGTGGTATAGTGATAATACTACAACTACCCCACTTGCAACTGCACCAACACCCGATGTTTCAAATTCGGGTACAATTTCATATTTTGTGTCGCAAACAGTAGGGGGGTGCGAAAGCGAACGTGCTGAAATTGCAGTTACTACTAAAGAAACAGCACCGCCTACCGTAATATCTCCAATTTCTGCATGTGTTGGAGATGTAATGACACCACTTTCTGCAATAGGTGTTGATTTACAATGGTATAGCGACAATATTACACAAACCCCACTTGCAAGTGCACCAACACCCGATGTTTCAAATTCGGGTACAATTTCATATTTTGTGTCGCAAACAGTAGATGCTTGCGAAAGCGAACGTGCCGAAGTTACAGTTACTACTAAAGAAACAGCACCGCCTACCGTAATTTCTCCACTTTCTGCATGTGTAGGAAGTACAATGGAAACATTATCTGCAACAGGTGTTGATTTACAATGGTATAGCGATAATTTTACACAAACCCCACTTGCAACAGCACCAACACCTGATGCCTCAAATTCGGGCACAATATCATATTTTGTTTCACAAACAATAGATGGTTGCGAAAGTGAGCGTGCCGAAATTGAAGTAAATATTTTACCACCACCCGCTACTCCAACTTTAACAAGCAATTCACCAATTTGTGTTGGTAGTGATTTGGAACTCTTCACAACAGAAGTTCTTGGAGCCACTTATATATGGGAAGGACCTGATAATTTTACGTCTCATATACAAAATCCACATATATCAAATGCACAAATTGAACATGCGGGAACCTACAAACTTCGTGTTCAAATAGGTGATTGTGTAAGTGATTTTGGCACTATTACTGTTGATATACATCCTATACCAACAATTACATTTGCTGAAGTTTCGCCTATGTGTGTTGATGCAAATCCAATAACTCTCTCGGCTTCGGGAACACCAAGCGGAGGTTCAGGGGTGTTTTCAGGAGAAGAAATTAATGATAATTCTTTTAATCCAACAACAGCAGGAGTTGGAGAGCATATTATTACGTATAATTATACAGCTTCGGGGTGTTCGGCATCTAAAACTATTACTATTGAAGTGCAAGATAAGCCTGATGTTGACTTTTCGTTGCAAGCAACAGCATGTGCAAATGATGAAATTATTGCTCTTACAGGCACACCTACAGCTGGTACATTTACCGCATCGCCTTCATTAAATATTACAAATGGTTTTAATCCATCTCTTGCAAATCTTAATCAAGAATATACTATTACATACGAATATTCAGATGGTGTTTGTACAAATACAGCACATAAAAACATCACTGTGTATTCACCACAACCCCCAATTGGAACAAATGCTTCTGAAGTATATACGCGTATTACAGACCAAACATCTGTGCCAACACTTTCGGCAAATGGAACAAACGTGGTGTGGTATAGTGATGCCGCTTTAACCAATCAAGTTGGTACAGGAACTACATTCCAAGCAAATGCAGCTGAGGTTATTTTTAATAATGAGGGAATACCGGGTACATATACATATTATGCCGTAAGTACCGAAGAAGGATGTGTATCTACTGCAACACAGGTTACACTTACTATTACAGATTGTTCGGTTGTTGCACCAACACCAATTGTTAGTTTAGTTGAAATGTGTTTTGGCGATAGTAATCTTACATCAAAAACGCTCGAAGTAACAGCAGATGCAGGCAATGCAATAATTTGGTATTTTGAAGGAAATGAAGTTCAAAATAATACAACTACTACATACATTCCATCACAAACAGAGGTACAAACATATAGTTTTGAAGTTTCTCAATTTGATGCAACAGAAAATTGCGAAAGTCCTCGTGCAACAATTACATTACGTATTAATGCTTTGCCAAATGTTAGTTTTACACCACCTGCTGATGTATGCGAAGGTTCAAAAATTATTAATTTTGATGAATATAAATCACAAACTTCTGGTATTGTTACCTGCCTTGAAGAATCGAGTACATGTACTGAATTTAATCCTCAAATGCAAGGAACATATACTTTTGAATATTCATATACCAATCCTACTACTTTGTGTACAAACAAGATAGAAACACAAATTTTAGTTCGAGAATTACCTACAATTAATTTTGCAGTAATACCAAATATGTGTGAATATGACAATCCGCTTGCTTTAACTGACCTTGCAACTCCTGTAGGAGGAACATTTTCGGGCGATGGTGTTAGTGCAAATAATTTTACTCCTTCACTTGTAACAGCGGGTTCTACTACAACAATTACATATTCATATACCGATGCACATACTTGTACAAATACAGCAACATCTGAGGTTCAGGTATTTGAAAAACCACATGTAACATTTAATGATATTACCTCCACATGCATTGACGAAACGGTAAATTTATTAGATTTTGTAAATCCTAAAAACGGAACTTTTTCTGGAGATGGCGTTGTTGGTACAGAATTTACTATGGCATTAGATGGTACGTATGAAATTACGTATGAAATTACAGAAAACGGATGCTCTCATTCAATTACAAAACCTATTATAGTAAATCCAACACCAACAGTAACTGTTGATGCTCCTTCAATAATTTGTAAAAATTCGTCTATTGTAATACCAACAAAATCACCCGAAGGAGTGAATTTAGTATTTAATGGAAATTCTATTACTGAGATAGATCCAAGTTTATATGCGGCTGGTACATATCCTCTTACATTTAACTATGTAGATCCTGTTACGCTTTGTTCTACAGAAAAAGTACATTATGAACCGCTTTGGATAGAAATACGAGAAATTCCTACACCAATAGTAAATGACATGACGGCAACGATTGGAGATGCACCTGTTTCTATTACAGCAAATGGTAGTGGTGGTACATTTGAATGGATAAATCACATAGGGGAATTTATTGGCACTGGGGAAACAATAGTACATAACGATATTTCACAAATTGGTTTGTGGCGTTATTGTGTAAAAGAATTTGATGGAACTTGTTATAGCGACGAGGCATGTATGACTCTTTCTGTAAACGATTGTAACATTCCACCACCTTCAATAGCAAATGCAACGCAATCAATATGTGTAGGGGAATCTATTCCAACATTTACTGCTAATGAAATAGGAACTGTTACTTGGTATGATAATATGCATATGCCAATACATGTTGGAAATGATTTTACCCCTTCTATTAATGCAGACGAAACAGGAACTTTTACGTATTTCGCTACACTTATAAATGGTTGTGAAGGAATTCCTGCAACTATTTCGCTTACTATTCATGAATTACCATCGCTTACACTTTCTGTTGACGATGTGCTTTGTAAAAACACAGGAATAATTCAACCTATAGTAACACCTGCAGGCGGTGTGCTTACATTAGGTTCTACAGAAATAAACAACATTGATACAGATAATCTCAACAGTGGATTATATACAGTTACGTATGAATATACAAATCCTACAACAAATTGTTCAAATACTATATCAAAAGATATTGAAATACGAGAAATTCCAGCTCCAACTGTTGCAAATAAAACCAGTTTACTTGATCCTGTTGATTTAACAATTTCGGCAATAGGACAAGGCGGTACACTTACATGGAAAGATCAAAATGATTTTATAGTTACAACGGGAGAAACAATGCAACATAACGGTGCTGTTCAAATTGGTTCGTGGAACTATTGTGTATATGAAAGTGATGGAATTTGTGAAAGTGAAGAAGCATGTATGATATACACCATTATAGACTGTCCAACTCCTGCACCAAATATAGAAAAACCACATATTTCTATTTGCAAAGGTGAAGCTATTCCAACATTTATAGCCTTAGAAACCGATAAGGTAACATGGTATGAAAATGGCACGCAAATAAGTACCGATTCACATTTTACTCCATCTATTTCTCTTGATAAAACAGGAACATTTGAATATTATGCAACACTTACAAGTTCTGGTGAAAATGCATGTGAGGGTGGGGGAACTACTGTGTTACTCACAATTCATGATTTACCAACAATTTCTAATTCTATTGATGCGGTAATTTGTAAAAATAGTGGAACCGAAATATTCCCTACACATGCAGAAGGAATATTTACTATAGAAACGTTTATTAATCATGTTGCTACCGACAATCTTAATACGCATACATATCCTTCTGGTGTTCACAATTTTTCGTCAACAACAACAAATACAATAACAGGATGCTCATATACAACATCTCAATCGTTTGAACTGCGTGAAATTACACCTCCAACGGTTGTGGATAAAACAATACTTATTACCGATACTGATTATACTATATCTGCCATAAGTTCTGGAGGAACACTTACTTGGACAGATTACAATAATGCTGATATGGGAAACAGCATAAATATCAATCATATTGGTCCGTACGAAGTTGGTACATGGGAATATTGTGTAACCGAAACCGATGGCATATGCGTGAGTGAAGCTGCTTGTATGTTATTTTCAATAATTGATTGTCCGTTACTTGCTCCCACTGTTCTTAATCCTCTCACACAAGCATGTATTAATGAATCCGTTACACTTTCGGCTGTTGGAACAGAAACTATTCGTTGGTATGCAGCTCACGACCTTAATACTATATTGCATACAGGTACGTCATATACATTTACACCTACTACCACAGGAACGCAAGATTTTTATGTAGCTCAATATGACGATAATTGTGAAGGAGCACGTACAAAAATAAGCGTACACGTAAATGAAACACAAAAACCTATAATAAACGGAGATTTAGAAATTTGTATTGGTGAAGAAACAACATTGAGCGCTCAAATTACAAGTGGTACTGTACAATGGTATACCGAAGACCCAAGTACAGCATTAAGTGTTTCAAGTGAAACTTCATACACATTTGAAGGTGTTTCTGAAGGAACATATACAATCTGGACTACACATTCTACAACATGTACAAGTGAAGCTACGGAAACTGTACTTACCGTAAAACCAAAATCAAATCCTCCAAGTATTTCTGGTTCAAATGCATGTAAAGGAGAATCGATTACATTTACAGCAGCGGGTAGCAATATTACATGGTATTCTGTTGGTTCATCTGTTGCCATAGCATCAGGAAATCAATATACGGTAGAAAACACAACAAATGCTGATTACACCTTTGAAGCAACTCAAAATACAAATGGATGTGTGAGCGAAAAAGCATTATATACTATTACGGTGTTCGATTTACCAAATAAACCTATACCACAAGATACTGCTATATGTTATGGTTTACCTTCGGGTTTATTACGAGTGAGTTCAGAATATTCACATGCCAATTTTATGTGGTATGATGATACAACATTTGCAAGTATTGGAAATGTCGAAACTCTTTTACCACCCGATGACAATAAATCGCACAGTTATTTTGTTCGACAAACTGTTGATATGTGTACAAGTTACGCTACACAAGTTAATTTAGTAAGAATTGAACAACCTCAGCCACCAGTAATTCAACAACAAGGTGTTGTTGGACCGTCGTGCGATGGAAAACCAATGCCTCGTTTAAATGCAAGTGGTCAAAATATTACATGGTATGATGGCAATGATGCTATTATAGGGCATAACAATCCGTTTCAAGCAAACGACGAAGGGGTGAAAACATACACAGTGTATGCTACTCAAACAGTAAATTCATGTGAAAGTAATAAATCATCATATACATTTACGCGATTAGCACGCCCTAACGCACCCACTCTTAACACAAGCAAAACAGACATAGTTAGCTGCGAGCACGATAGAGCTATTCTGTACGCAACT
>FZPS01000062.1_pt3879 | contig 13623 bp, 8 predicted proteins | sample 1817821 | NCBI WGS metagenome assembly FZPS01 (sample SAMEA104158645, study PRJEB21678) | metagenome | place: Germany | collected 2015-04-21 | reverse complement strand
AAACCATTATTTCGCAGCTCAAAGAGAGGATCGAAAACAGAACCGCTGCTGTTGCAGTGATCGGCCTTGGTTATGTGGGACTGCCTTTGGCTGTGGAAAAAGCCAAGGTGGGTTTTCGGGTGCTTGGCGTGGATCAGAACCCCAATCGGGTTGATATGCTCAACCGCGGGGAAAACTATATCGGTGATGTGAAAGATGAGGAACTGAAAGATATTGTTGAAAAGGGGTTGCTTACAGCAAGCACCAGTTTTGATTGCTTAACTGAGGCTGATGTAATCGTCATCTGTGTGCCTACACCACTCACAGCCAACTTTGATCCTGATATTTCTTATATCAGAAATGTGTGCAATGAAATAGCGCCAAGATTGCGGAGAGGGCATTTGGTGACTTTAGAGAGCACCACCTATCCGGGGACTACAGAAGATGTTATCTTGCCTATTTTGGAGAAAAGCGGGCTGAAAGTGGGGGAGGACTTCTTCCTTGCTTTCTCTCCGGAGCGGGTGGACCCTGGTAATAAGCGCTACACCACAAAAAACACCTCAAAAGTTGTCGGTGGTGTAACCCCTGCCTGCCTTGATGTGGCTGTTACCTTTTACGAACAGACGATTATCAATGTGGTCCCTGTTTCTAGCCCAGCGGTTGCTGAGATGACCAAGGTTTTTGAAAATACATACAGAGCTATCAATATTGCACTGGTCAATGAAATAATGCTGCTCTGTGACCGCATGGGAATTGATGTGTGGGAGGTAATAGATGCTGCTGCCACAAAGCCTTTTGGGATCCAGACCTTTTACCCGGGGCCTGGTGTGGGAGGCCACTGCATTCCCATTGACCCCTTTTACCTTACCTGGAGGGCGCGCCAGTTTGATTTCCATACCAGGTTTATCGAATTGGCAGGAGAGGTCAATATCCAGGCTACCTACCATGTAATTGATGTTGTTTCCCGTGCTCTGAATAAAGTCGGCAAGTGTTTGAATGGGTCGAAGATCCTGGTGCTTGGTGCTGCTTACAAAAAGGACATCAGCGATGTCCGGGAGTCCCCTGCTCTGAAGGTAATCGATCTATTAAGTAAAGAGTTTGCTGAAGTTTCATACCATGATCCCTATGTGCCGGTAATCAATGCTGTTGAGCCTTATGATTGGGCTATGGAGAGTGTGGAATTGACTGCTGAAAAACTGCAGGAGTATGACTGTGTGGTTATTGTCACAGATCATTCCTGCCTTGATTATGAATGGATTGTAGAGAACGCGAAACTGGTAGTAGATACACGCAATGCTACCAAGAATGTGAAGAACAACAGGGAGAAAATCGTTAAAATATAATGGAGATTGGTGGAAAGAATGATCGCAAAGACAGCAGTAATTGATCCCAAGGCAAAGGTGAGCACTGATTGCACCATCGGCGAGTACTGTGTTGTTGAAGATGGTGTTATACTGGGAGAGGGTGTGGTGCTGGGGCACCATGTGGTCATCCATTCAGGGTCAGTAATCGGTGCCGGAACTGTTATAGGGGACGGTTCAGTACTCGGCCGGAGTCCACTCCCTGCTGCCACCAGCACAGTTAAAGCCCAACAGGAGCTTGGCCCTCTGATGATCGGTAAGAATTGTATAATAGGTACAGGTGTTGTGGTTTACAGGGGTAGCAGTATTGATGACTCCTGTTTTCTGGGAGATAACTCATCTGTAAGGGAAAACTGCAAACTGGGAGAAGCTGTGCTTGTAGGACAGCGGGTTGTGGTGGAAAACGGTGTGGAGATTGGGGATTATACCAAAATACAGACTGGGGCCTATATTACTGCTGCCACCAAAATCGAGGAGAGAGTATTTGTCGCTCCTATGGTAACCACAACCAATGATAATTACATGGGGCGGACTGAAAAGCGCTTTGCCAGCCGGCGTGGACCCATATTGAAAAAAGGATGCCGGGTAGGGGGAGGGGTGACCCTCCTTCCTGGTGTTACCATTGGAGAGGAAGCATTTATAGCTGCGGGGAGCATCGTAACTAAAGATGCTCCCCCCTACCAGCTTTTGATGGGTATTCCTGCCAGGGTGAAGCGTCCTATTCGAGAAGAGGAGATGTTGTTTCCGTTGAATAATGATCAAACAAACCAAATTGTTGTGCCTAGTTTTGATTTGAAACGCCAAAATGCAGCTCTACAGGAAGAGCTATCAGCTGTTTTGGGGAAGGTAATTGCCAACGGCCAATTTATTCTGGGAGAAAATGTTAAGGCCCTAGAGACTGAAATAGCTGAAGTCTGTGGTGCCCAATACGGAGTAGGTGTGGCCAATGGCAGTGATGCCCTTTACCTGGCCCTTCTGGCCTGTGGTGTTGAGCCGGGTGATGAGGTGATCACAACACCATTTACCTTTTTTGCCACTGCTGGTTCTATCGTCAGGGCGGGCGCTGTTCCGGTTTTTGTAGATATTGATCCCAAAACCTATAATATTGACACAGAACTGATTGAAGAAAAGATCACACCCCGAACTAAAGCGATACTGCCTGTACACCTCTTTGGCCAAGCAGCAGAGATGGGCAGGATTATGGAGATCGCACATAAACACGGTTTGAAGGTTATTGAGGATGCTGCCCAGGCATTGGGTTGTGAATACCAGAAGCGGCCAGGTGGTGGAATTGGGGATGCAGGATGTCTCAGCTTTTTCCCCACCAAGAATTTAGGCTGCTTCGGTGATGGCGGTATGGTTGTCACCAACAACAAGGAAATTGCAGATAGGGTGCGGATGCTGAGAGTGCATGGCGCTAAGAAAAAGTACTATCATGAGCTATTGGGGATCAACAGCAGGCTTGATGAACTCCAGGCAGCGGTATTAAGGATGAAGCTGCCGCACTTCAAAGGATGGCTCAAAAAGAGGCAGGAGCATGCAGAACTGTATAATGACCTGTTCAAGGCATCAGGGCTTACAGTAGGCACCCATGTAAAAATGCCTTACCAACTGCCAGGCTGCCGGCATACATATAATCAGTATACAATAGCTGTCAGGAAGCGTGATGAACTAAGGGACTATCTGAAACAGCGCGGGATCGGCACAACTGTTTATTACCCATTGCCTCTGCACTTACAGCCGGTATTTAGAGATTTGGGATACAAGAAGGGGGACTTTCCCCAAGCTGAACAGGCTGCAGATTATGTGCTTTCCCTTCCCATGTTTCCTGAACTGACAGAAGAAGAAATCAGGCGTGTGGTTAAAACTATAACAGATTTTTATGGAGATGAAGCTCAGTGAAGAAATTAAATTTTGGTATCATCGGATGCGGCAGAATTGCCTATAAACATGCCGAAGCCATTAAAAATAATGAAAAGGCAAACCTGCTTTATGTATGTGACATCATCGGGGAAAGAGCTGTGGATTACAAAAATAAATACGGTGCAGAGGAGCATTATACTGATTACCATGAAATGCTGGAAAAATCTGATCTGGATGTAGTCAATATCTGTACTCCCAGCGGGATTCATGCTGAGATGGGAATAGCTGCAGCAAAGGCAGGTAAGCATGTGATAGTGGAAAAACCGATGGCTCTGTCATTAAAAGATGCAGATGATCTGATCAAAGCCTGTGATGAAAATGGGGTGAAACTGGCGGTCTGCTTACAGAACAGGTTTAACCCACCGGTACAAAAGCTGAGGAGAGCCCTGGAAGAGGGAAGGTTTGGGAAACTGACCCATGCCAGCGCTGTAGTCCGCTGGTTCCGCCCTCAGGATTACTATGACCAGGCACCATGGAGGGGAACCTGGGCGATGGATGGCGGCTGCCTGATGAACCAATCGATTCATAATATAGACCTCCTGCAGTGGATGATGGGGCCGGTGGAATCTGTTTTCGGCTACACTGCTACCAATCTCAGAAAGATCGAAGCTGAAGATGTGGGTGTGGCTGTTTTGAAATTTAAGAACGGTGCTCTGGGAGTAATCGAAGCATCAACAACGATTTATCCTGAGAACCTGGAAGAAACCCTTTCCATTTTCGGGGAGAAAGGGTCAGTGGTTCTCGGCGGCCTAGCTGTCAACAAAATTGAGACATGGAAGTTTGCTGATACTCAGGAAGCAAACGGGGATCTAGGACAGCATCAGCAGGATGTACCCAATGTTTACGGTTTTGGCCATAATGCCCTGCTTGAGGATTTTATCCAAGCTGTAGATAATGACCGGAAGCCGTATATTGATGGTAAAGAGGGGATAAAAGCGCTGGGAGTTATTTTGGGTATTTATAGTACTGCTAAGACAGGCGAGGTATATAAAGATTTTTAGATGAAGCCAATGGAAGTAATCATCCTTTGCGTTTGAAAGCATGGTGAATAAAGAAGTGATAAATCCCCTCACAAAACCAAATTTACATGTCTTATTTTTACCATCTTCATATCCTACCCGCCAATCTCCTATTAAGGGGATTTTTGTTCAACAACAAGCCAATGCACTGCGCAAGAGCGGCGTTGAGGTTGGGGTGATTTATCCTTATTTTCGTAGTTTACATGAACTTAATATATCTGCTTTATCTGATAATCATTTTCAAATTAGTTTTGAACAGGAAAAAGATATTCCAACTTATTGTTTTTGTGGATGGAATATACCGCGGCTGCGGCTTGAGCCCTTTTTGTGGGAAAGACAGGCTAAAAGGTTGTTTCAGTCTTATATATGTGAATTTGGGACTCCTGATATAATCCATGCTCACAATACCCTATGGGGTGGGTATTCGGCTATGACAATTGCAGAGCAAACAGGCATCCCTTTTATCATAACTGAGCATAACTCTTCCTTTGCGCGCGGCTTGATCAGGTCATGGCAAAAACCGTGTGTAAGGCGGGTTTTTTCAAAGGCCGATTCTCTGCTGACAGTCAGCAATAAATTAGCAGAGCAGATGCAGACATATGCAAGGGATAGAAAAATTGAGGTAGTTCCCAATGTGGTGGACACAGAATATTTCACTCCCCCTCCTCTACAGAGGGATGGTCGCCCATTCCGCATCCTGACAGTTGCTTTATTGACCCCTGTTAAGGGGATTGATATACTGTTAAAGGCTTTTGCACAGGCTTTTGACCGCAGGGAAAATGTTTTACTGGAAATCGGCGGAGATGGCACACAAAGAAAAGAACTTGAGGACCTGACAGCAAAATTACAGATAGAAAACCAGGTTAGGTTTTTAGGCATGCTTTCCCGGGAGCAAGTGCGTGAAGCAATGTGGATGTCAAATATTTTTGTGCTGCCCAGCTATGTTGAGACTTTCGGAGTTGTATTAATAGAAGCAATGGCGACAGGGCTGCCGGTAATCGCCACCAGATGCGGAGGGCCTGAGGACATTGTCGAGCCAGAAACTGGTTGGCTGATCAAGCCCGGCGATATAGAAGAACTGGCGGCTGCCCTAAAGGATACTTATATGAACTATCATGAGATAAAAAGGCAACAATCGTATATAAGGAATTACGCGGTAAACCATTTTAGTGGGGAGACAATAGCCAGCACATTATTAAAGCATTATAATAATGTTTTAAAATAGAGATTTGTACACAATTCTATATATTTTAATATAGTTTAATGTAAATAAATGAGCTGAGAGCTATGGAGCAGACTATGCTAGACAAGAAAAAAGTTGTACATTTTTCTTCTGCTCATCCTTGTTTTGATGTTCGTATCTTTATTAAAGAGTGTAGAACTTTAGCCCAAGCAGGGTATGATGTGGCATTAATAGTTTGCCATAACAAGGATGAAGTAGTAGATGGGATTAAAATAAAATCTGTTTTAAAACCGAAAAATCGCCAAGAGCGCATGTTAAAAACAGTTCTTGATATATATAGTGCTGCGCTAGAGGAGGATGCTGATCTATATCATTTTCATGATCCTGAACTGATCCCTGTAGGCATTATGTTGAGCTTGAAGGGCAAGAAAGTTATCTATGATGTACATGAAGATCTACCCCGGCAGATAATGACAAAACCGTGGATTAATCCTTTATTACGGCGGTTTGTATCGATTTGTTCTGAAACAGTTGAGAATGTCGGTGTTCACTTTTTTGATGGTGTTGTGGCTGTTACTCCGACAATTGCGGAGCGTTTTCCTGAACACAAAACAGTGGTGGTACATAACTATCCAATTTTAGGGGAACTAAAAGCTGTTGAAGCGGTACCGTACTGCAAGCGGCCGCCTGCTGTTGTTTATGTCGGCGGAATAACCATGATCCGCGGGATTAAGGAAATGATTAAAGCGGTAGGGTTAATACCAGAAGATATTGCTGTAAATTTGGTGCTTGCCGGCAGTATCACTGAACAAGATGTACAAAAAGCAGTCAGCAGTGCAGACAGGCGTGTTAATTTTATTGGCTGGCAGTCCAGGGAGCAGGTGGCGAAGCTGTTAGGCAGGGCTCGGGTGGGTTTAGTTCTCTTTCACCCTGCACCAAATCATGTTGATGCCATGCCGAACAAGCTCTTCGAATATATGTCTGCCGGTTTGCCTGTTATTGCTTCAGATTTTCCCTTGTGGCGAAAAATAATAGATGATATCGGCTGTGGGCTGTTGGTTGACCCACTCGATCCGAAAAAAATCGCAGATGCTGTTCAGTGGATACTGGAACACCCAGCTGAGTCAGAGGATATGGGTAAGCGCGGCCAGGAGGCTGTATATGAGCGGTATAACTGGGATCAAGAGGCTGAAAAACTGCTCTCGTTTTATGATGAGATACTAAAAGGTTAGTTTTCTTGAAAGGTCGGATCTATAGTTGAAAATACTATCAGTAGTTGGCGCCCGCCCGCAGTTTGTAAAGACAGCGGCGGTCTTGAGAGCATTTGAGCAGGTAAATAAAGAATCTGGGAAAAAGATGATTGAAAGCATTTTGGTGCATACCGGACAGCATTATGATTTTCAGATGTCCGCTCTTTTTTTTGAGGAACTGGTGCTCCCTGATCCCGATTATAATTTAGGGGTCGGTTCTGGCCTGCATGGGGAGCAGACAGCTAAAATGCTGGAGGCATTAGAGAAGGTATATTTAGATGAACAGCCAGATGTAGTTGTTGTTTATGGAGACACAAACTCTACACTTGCTGGGGCTCTCGCTGCAGCTAAGCTCCATATACCTGTGGCTCATGTAGAGGCAGGTTTGCGAAGTTTCAACAGGAAGATGCCAGAGGAGATCAACCGTGTTTTGACTGATCACCTGGCAGCTGTACTTTTTTGCCCCTGCAAAGCAGCATGCTGCAATCTTGCCGATGAGGGTTTTAATAATGTAGTAAACCACGGCGAATTATTACCTAGGGAGAGCAAAAAAATCAGTTTTAGCCAAGAAAGACCTGCTGTAGTGAACGTCGGCGATGTGATGGTAGATGCTTTACAAATGGTAAAAGATGATCTGGTGTTACCTATTGGACTAAAAGACAAACTTAGCAATGGAAAATATATTGTTTTAACACTCCATCGAGCAGAAAATGTAGATAATAAGGAAAGACTAGCCTCACTATTGAAAGCAATGTCTGATTCTCCTTTCCCCATCATATTCCCAATTCATCCCCGCACAAAGGCAAGGATATCAGCTTTTGGGCTCGATAATTATGTAAATGCATTTCCTTTTAAAGTAATAGAACCTTTAGGGTATAAAGAAATGTTAGGGGCTGTCCGCAGGGCTTCATTGGTAGTCACTGATTCAGGTGGACTGCAGAAAGAAGCGTTTATGCTGGGTGTACCCTGCAATACCCTGAGAACTGAGACCGAATGGGTGGAAACAGTTGAAGCCGGCTGGAATAAGCTGCTTCCTCATCCTGAAAAGGGGTTTGTACAGAGCAGTTTATCCTGGGCACAGGAGGTACTCTCTACAGAGCAGCCACAGCCATATGGTGATGGATTTGCTGGGAGAAGAATAGCTGAAGTTTTGCTATTATTATCTCAGTAGGGTATGAGCAAAAGGGATGGGTATATGAGTGATTGAGGTGCTAAGCAGCTAAGAACATAGATATGTTATTGTGAAAGGTCGGTTCTTATGTCAAAGTATAAAAATATTCGGTTTTTTATTTTGGCAATTATTATTGTGGTGCTGATCATAATGGTTTCGTTAGAAAGATGGCCGAAGTATACAGCAAAACCGGAATATAAGCCGATAGTTGAAGAGAAACTAGAAGAGTACCACAATAACAATCTGAATTATAAAGTTGGTATCTGTGAATATGACTACCTGGGGGACTATTTGAATTATGGCAGCATAAATACATATGCTGCTCCTCAGAATGTCATTTTTGATGCAGACGGAATTCCCAAGGTGAAATATGAAGATCAATATTATTATAATCCCGTTACAGTGGCACAGTATGCATTAACCCTTTATGGTAAGCATCTACAGGGGAATGATGTCCTCCAAGATTTCATAACAGCTGCAGAAAAACTTATTTCTCTGCAGGATGATTCTGGAGCTTTTCGCTACTCTTTTCCATTTAGATACTATTTGTCTGGTGAAGTATATCAACCCGGTTGGGTATCAGGTATGGCACAGGGGCAGGCACTTAGCGTTTTTGCAAGAGCCTATTCTGTAACAAATGATAAGCGGTATCTAGAAGCAGGAGATAAATCCCTGGAGTTTCTGCTTACACCCGTATCTGAGGGTGGAGTTATGAACACCCTGGAAGATTTACACCCATCACTGAAAAAATATATAACTTTCGAAGAGTATGTTGCTAACCCAGCCTCTTATACACTAAATGGGTTTATGTTTACTTTATTGGGCCTACACGATTGGGCTCAAGTCAGCTCAGGAGAAACCAAAGAGCTTGCTGAGCAGTACTTTGAATCAGGGGTAGACACCTTAGAAAAGACACTCCCTTACTATGATATCGGTGGATTCAGTGCCTATGATTTGGGTCATATAACCTATGATGCAAAACCGCATGCTGCTCCTAAATACCATGCCATCCATATATATTTACTCCATGCCTTATATTCAGTTACTGACAATGAAACACTGCATGAGTTCGAACAACTATGGGCATCATATGTTGAGTGAGCTCTGCAGAAAGAAAATTAGGAGCCTTTAATGGCTCCTAATTTAATTATTCATTTATTTAATAGCTATACACTAGTTGAAAAAGTCGATTATAACATCAGCTATCTTTTGAGCAATAGACTGCATCATGTTAGGATCCGCTACACGCTTAACTTCCTCATCATTTGACATAAAGCCTGCTTCAATTAAAACAGATGGCATTGTGGTCATTCTGGTTACATATAAATTGTGATCATGTGCTCCTCTGTTATAAAAACCGAGACTTGCTATATTATTTGCTAATTTCTCTGCTAAGACTTTACTCCTCACTGCTGCTTCACAAGGAGTAGCATCATATGTAATATTTCCTCCCCACATGCTGCTGTATTCCTCATAAAGTCCTTCATTATCTAAAAGAGGTCTATATGTACTGTAATGTGTACTGATGCCATGAGCAGATTTACTTGTGGATGCATCATGGTGAATACTGATGAATAAATCAGCATTGATGTTATTTGCGATATTTGCCCGTTCTGACAAAGCGGGATTACTTGTGCTATTGTCTCTTGCATATATAACATTAAATCCCTGGGACTCTAAAATTTTACCTAGTATTAATGTCTGTTGAAGGTTAAGATCAGCTTCTTTTAATCTGCCGGTATTCGCCGATGATACAGCTCCCGGATCACTTCCACCGTGGCCGGCATCTAAAACAACGGTAAATGGTGAATTAACGGTTATATCACATTGTTTTATTGCATTAGCTGTTTTATTGCTGGCTGGGTCTTTTACATAGACAGACAATCTATAATTTCCGGGTTTATAAATAGTATATGTTACTGTATTTTTTTCGCTGTAATTCCGGATAGACTTCCAGACCCAATTACCGTTTGAAGACTGTTCTCCTATCCAAAACTTATAAAGTGGTGTGTTCAAACTAACTGCCTTTGCGGTAGCAGTAAACGCATCACCGGCATGGACCACTGTTTTATTCACTGTAAACGAATTGATATTCGCAATATTTTTGACCGTCACATCACACTGTTTCAGCTCTTCTACAGACTTATTGCTGGCTGAGTCCTTTACATAAACAGATAATCTATAGCTTCCAGGTTCATTGATAGTATATGTTACTGTATTTTTTTCGCTGTAATTCTGGATAGGTGTCCAGACCCAATTACCGTTTGGAGACTGTTCTCCGATCCAGAACATATAGAGTGTTTTGTTTTGGCTGAGTGCTTTGGCTGTTGCGGTAAAAGGTACTCCGTCATAGACATCTGTTTTACTTAAACTGATCGATTCAATAGTTGTTGGGAAATTGCCAACATGTACGTCACACTGCTTAATTGCCTCAGGGTCTTTCTTACTGGCTGAGTCTTTTACATAGACAGATATTCTATAATGCCCGGGTTTACTTATTGAATAAGTGACAGAGTTCTGCTCGCTGTAGTTTTTGATCACCTTCCAAGACCAATTACCATTTGAGTTTTGCTCTCCGACCCAGAACTTATAAAGGGGTTTATGCTGGCTGGTGGCTTTAGCAGTAACAATAAAAGGCTTTCCGGTATAAACCTGTGTTTTATCTACACTAATAGATTCAATAGTTGTCGCTAAATCCTTAACACAAACATCGCACTGCTTAAGCTCTTCAGGGTCTTTATTACTGGCTGAGTCTTTCACATAGACAGATATTCTATAGTTACCAGGTTTACTTATTGAATAAGTGACAGAATTTTTATCACTGTAGTTTTGGATCACCTTCCAAGACCAATTACCATTTGAAGACTGCTCTCCGAGCCAAAACTTATAAAGCGGTTTATTTTGGCTGGTGGCTTTAGCTGTGGCAGTAAACGGCTTTCCAGCATAGACATCTGTTTTATCAAGCGTAATTGAATCAATAGTAGTGTCAATCTCTTCTGGCTGTTCTTGTTCTTTTTCAAAAGTAACATTATATGTAGTATAGGCATCATATTCATATGGACTGGATGATCTTTTTATATAAGCCTTGATTTGATAGCTGCCATAGCTGCTTGGTGTCCAGGTGGCAGTATTCTTCTGACTGTAGTTTTGGATCACAGTATGTTGGCCAGTTGCTCTATTCACCGCGGTGAATTTATATAAAGCATCACTGGCATTCAGGGCATTAGCGGTTATGGTATAAGTCGAATCGCTGCGGGCAGCATTGAGTTCATAGATAAAAGGGGACAGAGGGTTGTCACACATTCTGTTAATGATATTCATAATCTTATATCCGTAGCCCTGTCCTGATGCCCAGCCTTCACCTGTGGGGTTTTCTCGTCTACCCAACCATTCTACGAATTCTGCACAGCCGCGTTTTACAAGACTGAATCTGGGGTCAACACACTGAAGATTTAAATCATCAGTTGAAGCATATGCCTTCAAATGCTGAACTACTGCTCTTATCCCTGTCCTAATATCTGGAAAAGATGCCGGTATACCTCCACTATCTGTTGCACCTATTCCTCCAAAATTATTTTGTTCTTCTTGGACCCTTCCGCTGAATTTTAGCCAGCCTGTTTCTAACATCATAAGTGAAAAGGCAGTATCTGCTCTTACGCCTTCTATAGCAGCTTCTTCCCAGGTAATGTCAACAAATTCTTCAATATATTCATCAGTTTTTAAACTGTTATTGGTTTTAAGAATTTGTATCGCCTGTTCTTTTGTCGCCTGGCTTTCCCCCATAATCGGTGTATTAATAGTATCTTGTGCATATGCAGTTGAAGATAAATTAGCGCAAAAAACACCGCAGACAGTTAAAAAAACAACAAAAAAAATGTTTAGGACTTTTTTCACTTTATATCACACCCTTTTGTTTTAATTTTCATATATTAATCCCTACTATAGCGGGAGGATAAGAAGGTAAGCTAGGGCTAAAGAAGGCATTATATCAGCATTTACATGTAGAACATATATTCATCATTAGTTCCAAAAATCCTCTCTACATATAAAAAAATAGGCTTTTTGGTCTTTTAGAGGAAGATTTCCTATAGGTATATAGGTGCCTATGACTCCATAGGCCAAAAGTATTAAAATATTTCTGGAATAGCAGGAAATAATTGATATATATCGAAGATTGTTGATAATATTTTTTTAATTCATAAGCTTTAAAGTGAATTGTAGGTTTTAGCGGTGTTATTGCTTGTTTTTTTAGGCTCTTCATGACTCTAAACAAACATGTAATCAATTAATAAATAGGCTGTCATAATATGGTGCTGTAATATGCTTGACAAAAGGGACTTCTCTGTGCAATTATTAATGGTAAGATGTCCACAAATTACATATGGCTAACCCGACTGCCAATATTTCCTTTCATTACTTCCTTTGGCTGTCCCATGGAACCCTGACCAAAGAAATCATAGTATTAGGAAAAAAAAGTTAACAGTATAATTAACAGCAAGGGAAGGATAAAAAGGAAATGGTGTAGAAATATTACCTGACTTGGTAATTAAGAAATTAACTATCGCGGCGCCGAGTGGCAAGCTGGTAGGAGGTGGTATAAAGCATTAAGCTTTAAATAATAGTTTGTAGTCGCTTAATAGGTATTTAATGAGAGAGTCTAATTCAGAAAGGAGAACGAGAGGAGAACATGAGGAGAAAAATACAAAAACCTTTAGCACTACTGCTTGCATTTGCCATGATGTTTTGCATGGTTCCAGCCGCGGGTTTTGCAGCAGATAATGGCGACAGCGAGGCAGCAGTAGAAAGAATTGCAGGACAAAATCGCTGGGAAACAGCAGCACTAACTGCTGTGGAAAAATATGGAACTAACGACACAGTTATCATTGCCCGCGGGGATGATGATGGCAATTTTGCTGATGGTCTTGCGGCCAGCTACCTTGCAAAGGTAAAGGATGCACCTATTCTGTTAACAAATCCGAACAGTCTGCCGGATGCAACAGAAAAAGCCATCAAGGATCTTAATGCCCAAAACGCTATTGTATTGGGTGGCGAGTTAGCAGTTTCCGAGGCAGTAGTTAACGAGCTGGAAGGTCTAGAACTGGAAGTAGAGCGCATCGAGGGTGGAGACCGTTTCGGTACAGCAGCTGCGATCGCAAAAGCGGGCGGTAATGCTGACACCGCATTAGTAGTTAGCGGATATGCTCCGGCTGACTCCCTAGTTGCCGGACCAGTGGCTTTCAACAATGACTATCCAGTATTGCTGGTGCAAAAGGATAGTGTTCCTCCAGCAACAGAGGATGCCATAGAAGAACTCGGTATTGATAACATTCTCGTAGTTGGTGGAGAAACTGTTATAAGCGATGCTGTCTATAATGCATTAGACGCAGATGATCGGTATGCAGGTTACACACGTATCGACACCAGTGTTGTAGTTGCAGATGAACTGTTTGAAGAGCCGGAAACTTTCACCATCGTTGGCAGACAAGATAAAAACTTGGCCGACGCTGTAGGGGCAGCGGTTCTTGGAAATCCTATCCTTTATGTTGGAAATGATATTTCCGATATCGAGGAATACTTGAACGAAGTTATTACCGCTGATACACAGTTTGTAATCCTCGGCGGAACCAATGCCGTCAATGAGGCAGTGGAAAACGCACTGAACGAACTAGCTCCTGAAGAAGAAGGATTAGTGGTTGAGAGTGTAAGTGCTATTAACGCTAACACAATAAGTGTTACA
>FZPS01000068.1_pt77 | contig 13624 bp, 6 predicted proteins | sample 1817821 | NCBI WGS metagenome assembly FZPS01 (sample SAMEA104158645, study PRJEB21678) | metagenome | place: Germany | collected 2015-04-21 | reverse complement strand
AATCCTTGTAATTGCTTCTCAATCTTTTCGCAGCCACACTTGGCTGATAATTCAATCTTTTAATTACCTCATTAACCTTATTTTGAGTCTCTATTGAAATTTTTCTTTCTTCTGCCTTATTATTTACCTTACCGCCCTTTAATATAAGGTATAGACAAAAAATTGTTATAGGTAAAGCAATTAAAAAGCAAAAGAGCAGAATTTTAGGCTGTTGCCATATAAGGGGATTTGTCAAATAGCTCAAGAAAAAGGCTAAGCAGTTGTTGACAAGGTGCGCAATTATAGTAATTACAATGTCCTTAGTTTTTAGGTAAACAAAACCATATATAAGACCTAAAATAAATTGATATATAGTCTGTGTGGGATTAAGGTGGGATAAGCTAAATATAGCTGCGCTAATTATTACAGCTTTTATAGAGCCTATTTTACTAAAGCTATCAATTAGTGTCTTTCTAAATAGCAGCTCTTCGCCAATAGCGGGCAGTACTGCAATAAGCAAAAAGGAAAGAATATAATCAATCCATGAATGTAAAACAGGCACTGTAATTTCTAAGTCAAAGCCCAGCACTACATATGTTTTTTTAAGGAAGTAATTAAGTATAAGTCCGCAAAAAAATATACCTGCGCCAAGGATAACACCATATGCATACTTTATGCCATTTTGTTTGGCGTTAACAGCTAAATTTAACTTAAACTCAAGCTTTTTATGTTTTGTGTAGCTAAAAATTGCAGCAAGGTATGCCCCTTGCGGCACAAGAAGGGCAAGATAGACATATAAATTAGTGTTACTTGGTATAAGCGTAATTAAAAGCCCTGCCACAAGTAGCAGCAAAAAGCCTAAAACATATATCATTACGCCATCTTTTTGAGTAAGTTTGTTTTTCTCCATATCCTTATCCTAAAAACACCGTCTGTCTTTGACTGGCTATTTTGAGCTGATAATCTTTGCCATCTATGCCTTTTTTTGCCAAGAAATTGGTGGTAGTCCAGTATGCAAGCTCAGGCAAATTGTTTTTTTCGCTTAGGTGCGCTAGCATAAATTTAGTAGATCCGCACTCAATTAAGCTAGAGATAGTAAGCGCGCACTCTTCATTGCTTAGGTGGCCATACTCTGAGCTAATGCGCCTTTTAAGAAAATGGGGATACTCCCCAAGTTGCAATAACTCTGTATCGTGATTGCTCTCTATCATGACAATATCACTGCCTTTTATAAGCTTCATACAACCTTTTGAGATAAAGCCTGTGTCTGTTATGTACGCCATTTTAGAGTCGCTGTCATTTATTACAAATCCATAAGGATGTAATGCGTCATGGCTTACCCTAAATGGCTTGATGTCAAAAGTGCCTATGTTAAAGCCTTGTTCTTCTATCTGCATTTGCTGTTTTAACGGAATAGCATATTTATTTGCAACAAACTCAAGAGTATCTGGGTGTGAATAAATAGGAATAACTTGACTTAAGGCATCTGCTGACTTTACATGGTCATCATGTTCGTGAGTGAGCAAAATGCCATCAATGTCATTTAAGGTAAGAGCAAGCTCAGTTAGCTTTTTATAAATTACATTAATGCTAAGTCCTGCGTCAATTAGCAGTCTATTTTTACCATTATTTATAAGAACACAATTTCCCTTAGAACCACTTCCAAGAGATATAATTTTTATCATATAGTTTCCTTTTAATATTTATCTGCCAAATATCCATTTAAGGTATTTACATTTTTACCGTCTATTGTCTTTTTTCCAAAAATAATTTCCCCTAAGTGCGCTATGTCAATAGCTACATCATAGTCGCAAGTTTTTATGACTTTGCCGCCATCTACTTTGCAACAAAAATTATTTTCTTTTATTAGCTCATCCTTTATCATTATCTTTTTATCAAAAGTTAAGTTAGAAATAGAAAGCGCTGCTTTTGCATCTACTATCCTTACCATAACGCCTGGCTCTTTTGCTAATTTATACTCTGCAGGCAGGCTTTCTTCGCCATTTGTGTATCCAACTAAATTATCGTTATCTATTACTTTACAAAAGCTTCTTTGCTCTAAGTTAAGCATTCCTAATACAAAGTCATAAAAGCTGTCATCTCTAACAATATAGTAGTCAAGCGGAGAGCAAAATTTTTGATAAATTTGTTTTATGTCTTCAATGCTGCACTTTACTTTTTTGCCCGATAGCTTGTAGTCAAAAGAAGCGATAAAAAATCCAAACTTTTGATAAAAAGCGTGATTAAAGGGATATAGCGCAACAAAAGGCAAATTTTCTTTATAAAGCTTTTCTAAACACCTTATAATAAGCTTTTTGCTATAACCTTTATAGCGATAATCAGGATCTGTGCCAAGGGCAACAATGTAAGGCATACAAACTACGCTATTTTTATAGTAAAGTGTTTTATCCACAAGGTAAACTGCGCTAATTATTATGTCGCCATCATACTCTATAAGGGCATTTTCAGGGCTTAAAATAGTGTCAAACATATATTTTGCCACAGCTTGCCCATCTTCTGGAAAACATTTTTTATAAAGCTTAATAAGACGCTCTTTCATAATCTATAATAGTGGTATAGACGCCAAAAAAACAATGTCGTTGCGATTCTTTGCGTCGCCTTCAGCTAGCACAAAGGCTTTTTTATAAATAATGCCGCCTGCCATCTTAACTAATTTTTCTAAGCCGCTTACGCTTCCGCCAGTTGATATTACATCGTCTATAATAGCAACCTTCTTTCCCTTAAGCAGTTTTGCGTCATCATAGCTAAGGTAAAGAGTTTGCTCATCTTTAGTTGTAATTGATTTTACAGTAGTTTCTATACCGCCTGCCATATAGAGTTTTTTACTCTTTCTAGCTACGGCGTACCTAGCGTGTCCAAGTTCTCTTGCCACACAGTGAGATAGCTGCAAGCCCTTACTTTCTGCAGTTAAGATAACCTCAGCGCCATCAACAAGCGGCGCTAAGTTTTTAGCGCAGTGCTCTGTCAGCTCTTGCGCGCCATGCAAGTTAAAAAAAGCAATGTTTATGTTATTGCCAATATTTAAAATAGGCAATTTAACATTTCTACCGCAAATATCAACCTCATAAAATTGTTCCATTTTTTCTCCACTCACCATCTATCATATAAGTGAGATTTTTATCCACATAAGCGTTTTCCAAAACCGCAGTTATCTTTTTGCCCTTTATAGTAATTTCATCAAAGTTAAGCCCATCGGTATAGCCGTTATACTGCACAATTGTCACAGCATCAACGCTCTCTTGAATGATATAATCGCCATACATTTCATTACGGGCATAAATATGGTCGCTATATTGATACCACTCATTTTTAAAGGCGGTTTTAAGTTCTGTCGGCACAACGATTATTAAGTTTTGACTTACATTGGTAAACGCTCCGCTTCCAATTGGCGCAACGCTAGGACCAGTCATTTCCACAATAACACGGTTTAGGTTATAACACATTACAAAGGCAGCTTGTCCTACAAAAAGCACATTTGAGGGCAAAGTAATTTCTTTCAGCGATTCACAGCCAGAAAATGTACGCTCTGATATTGAGTCAATGCCTTTTGGCAAAGTAATATCAGTAAGCGAAGTGCAAGAAGCAAAGGCATATGCGCCAATAGATGTCACAGAATCAGGCAAATGAATTTCTCTTAGCGATGTGCAGTTTGCAAAAGCGTATTCACTTAAAGTAGCTAAGTACGATGTCTCAGGAAACTCCACTTTGGTAATTTTGATATTGCCTGCATAAGAGCTTATTGCGCTAACGCGGTAAGGCACGCCGCCAATTTCTATCATAGCATCCACATAAAGAGTGGTTTCACTGCCTAAATAGTTTGTAATAATAGCAGTTTGACTGCCCATTGCGCCCGTTAGCATATAATTAAACTTGCCACTGTCATCTTTTTGGTCAGCAAGCACAGAGCGTGTTCTCCAGCCTGGCAAAGTGTCATAATTATTATAGCTAGAGTATGGCACATACACTCTTATAAAGGGGTTAGGAATGTTATTAAATACATTTGCTTGCGTACTTGTCAAAGGTATATCCGTTCTTGTCAAGTATACAGAATTAAGCTCTAAACAACTGTCAAAAGCATAGTCGCCAACGCCGTGCAATGAGCGGGGGAATGTAATTGTGCTAAGGGCGGTATTTTGGAAAGCCCATGCGCCAATTGAATTTAGCTTGCTTGCGTTAACATCAAAATTAACACTTGCAAGATTTTTTGCATTCTTAAATATGCCTATGCCTAATTGGCTTGCGTGTTTTGGTATGTTTATAGCAGATAGTTTTGCGCAATTTTCAAAGGCATAATCGCCAATAACTAAGCTTGTATGTTCGTTGGTGGCTTGTGTAAAGTTTATATCAGTTAAGTTAGCACAATTTCTAAATGCGCCTTGATGAATGTTAACAACGGTGTTAGGCACAGTAAAGCTAGTTAACGACAAGCAGTTTTCAAAAGCTGACGCGCCTATTGTCTTTAGCTTGCTATTTATTGATAGATTAACTGCCTCTAAGCTTGTTGCATTATAAAATGCATAAGACGATATTTCTTCAACAGAGTCAGGAATAGTTACGCTAGTAATTTTGTCATTAAAGGCAAAAGAAGCTATTTGCGTTATGGTATAAGTCCTGTCGCCAATAACTACACTGTTTGGAATAACGATATCGGTATCTTTTTTGTCGTCTTGATGCTCATCTACATATCTTCCTGTATATTCGCCTATATAGTTCTTAATGTAAGCAACAGAGCTGGAGCCTTGAGCTATCTCTAAAACAAAATAGTTATAGGCGTCAACTGCGACTTTATCTCCAGAATCATAGACATAAAAAACATTATTTGTATTATCTCTAACAATATTATCAGCTAGATAAAGTTTGTTTTTGTCGTTGTCGTTTAGCCATACGCTTTTAAAGTTGTTTAGAATAGTAGTTTGCCTTACAAACACAGTTAGGTTATTGCAATTTGCAAAAATACTTTGGCTAGATAAAGTTTTTGTAGCTTTGCCTTGAGAATCTGTTCTTACAGAGTTAAACTTTATGTCTTGCAATGATATGCAGTTATCAAAAGCGCCTTGGTCAATACTATCTACAAAGCAATCAAACACTATAGACTTTAGATAAATATTATTCTTAAAGGCAAACTTCCCTATATCTAGCCTATTTTGTTCAAGGTCTTTCATACTAAAAGTAATTTCTTTAAGGTATGATGTATCATCTGCGCTAAAGGCAAAATCTCCAATTCTTGTTACATTTTCAGGAACAACAAAAGATTGTAAGCAAGTGTTATAAAAAGCGTAGGAAGATATGGTCTTTAGCTTGGGTATAACAATTTGCTCCTCTACAAAGTCGCTTACAGTAACGCTATTTAATGCGCTAAGTCCATAAAAAGCATATTCTCCAATGCTCTCTAAAGTGGAAGGCAACATAATTGTTTCCAAGTTCCTGGCGTTGTAGAAAGCATAGCTATTTAATGAAGCAATGCCTTCTGCTAAAGTTATCTCTTTAGCAAAGTGATTTATAGCATAGCTGCTTATTTCAGTTATGATAATGTCCTGAGAAATATTGGACTCTATATAGATAGTATCAGCGTTTCCTAAGTATCCTACTAGCCTATAATTAGAGCCCGATATTTTTTCTATAATATAGTCTTCAAAACCTGGCTCTTTGCAAATATACTCAATAGGCAGCATCTTATTTGCATAATCTCTCCAGTTAGTTGCCGATTGGAAGCTAAATAATAAATGATTAGCTACAAGTATACGCATTCCTTCTATGGTAAAGCCAAATCCATTTTTCTTTAATGATGGCACACTGGTTGAATGGACATAAACATAAGATAGGGTAGAGCAGTTTGCAAAGACGCTGCTTGCTATCTCTTTTACGCTATTTGGAATGGATATGCTAACTAAGCTTATACAATTTTCAAAAGCGTTATCCATAATGACTTCAACGCCTTGTCCAAGCTCTACATTAGCTAGCGATAAGCAGTTAGCAAAAGCATATTTTCCAATGGTTTTTATAGTGTCAGGAAGTATAATGTCAGTTAAGGCTACACAGTTATCAAAAGCAAAGGTTTCTATTGTCTTTAGTCCGTCATTTAAGGTAACACTAGTTAAGTTTACGCAATTTTTAAAGCCTCCTTGCTTAATTAGTGTCAAAAGTGAGCCGCTTGTAAAGGTGGTGAGTGAAATGCAGTTAGCAAAAGCATATTTACCTATTTTTTCTATTCCCGGACCCAAAGAAACTTTCTTTATTGAGATATTTTGATTAAATGCATAATCAGCTATGCTTACCACATTATAAACTTTGTCATTGTCTACCATTGTGCTGTTTATGACAATGTCAGTTTGACTTCCTGTATATTTTTCCACAGCGTAGCGGTTGCTAACTAACAGCTTTAATACCATACCGTCAAGGTTTTTGGTTATGTAAGCAATGTTGTTTACCGCCCAGTCATTTATGTAGCTATTGACTAATTCGCTAGGCACAAAGAAAGTAAGGCTTGCGTCATTTGCCACAAAGCTAGTTGTATCTTTTTGTAAAACTGCATTTCCGCTATCCAAAATTAGATTTCTCAAGTGCGTATTGCCCGCAAACGCATAAGGGGCGATAGTCTTTACTGCTTTTGTGTAGTAGGTGTTTATCTGCCAGGTAGCAGGACTTGTAAGCTTTGTATAGCTTTGTCCATCAAATGTAAAATAGATGCCAAAATTATCATGCATATCGCCAGGGTCTGATAAAGTAAGCACATAATTATCATTAAGAGCGGTATATGTAGAGCCTACTTTGCCAGCGGGATACAACATTAGCGCAGTGCCGCTATACACAACGCCATCACAAGCATTATATTTATTGCTAGGGTCAATAAGCTCTATGCTCTGCAATGCTGTATTATAGCTTGCAAAGCCATGACCTAAATGCTCTATTTTGTCACTTGCTGTTATTTGTAAGCTAGATAGTCTTAAGTTATTTGCTAATGCAAGTTGGCCAATGCCAAAAATTGTATGGGCACTAATGTTAAAGTATGTCAGCTTAGCGCTTAAGAAAGCTTCATCTTTAATGTAAACAGATTGTCCTATTATGCTAACATTATCTATTCCGCTTAAATAAAAGGCTCTTCTGCCAATGGTTATATTATTTTCAGCTTCCATAGTAGTGCCGTTGTCGCTTAGCGACACAATACTTAGATAGGGAGTGTTTTCAAAGGCTCTATCGCCTATGTTTACATTGTCTGGCACACTATCAAAGTTTATTTCTCTTAAGGAAGAATTTAAGTAAGTTTCATTTGCTATTATAAGGTCTGTATGTCCTATGTAATTTACAGTTGTCAATAGCCTATTATCACTAAAACAGCCCACGCCTAAGGACACAATTCTACTGTTTATATCAATTGCAGCTATGTCTATATTTCTAAACGCATAGTCACCAACTGCAAGGTCCAAACCTGAGTTATTATATGTCAGGTTAGATAGCCTAGTATTTTCAAAAGCATGATTGCCAATTTCTGAAAGTCTGTCAGGCAAGGTAATAGAATGCAGGTTTTGAAGATTTGCAAAAGCATAGTCGCCAATACTTAAGCTTTGTTCAAAAGGCGAAGTTAAAAATTCTACTTCATCTAGTGCAAGTTCAAAAAATGCGCTATCGCCTATATTTGTTATGTAGTAAGGTATTGATATTTTTTCAATTGCTGCATCGCCTAAAAACGCATACTTAGGTATGGCAAGAGAAGTTCTAGATAAGTTTAGTTCAGGCGCAAAGTTTACATACTTTAACCTAGAAGCATAGCTAAAGATGCCTTCACCCATACTCTTTAATGAAGATGGCAAGCTAAGCGTATATAAAAAGTGGCAGTTGGAAAAAGCATAATCGCCTATGTCAAGCTCCACTTCATCTCCGCCATTTGCATTAACGCTAGTTTTAAATTGTATGTCCCTAATATTAACGCAATAAGCAAATGCGTATTTTCCAATGGATTTTAACTGCACAGGCAAGGTAAGGGAAGTAAGTCCATTGTCTGCATAAAAAGCATAGTCGCCAATACTTAATAAATTAGTGTCATAAGAGTCATCAAAATTGACGCTAAGCAATGTATAGCAATCGCTAAATGCGCCTTTGTTTATATTAATCACTCTAGAAGGCACTTGTAAGGTTACAATAGCTGTCTTTGCAAAGGCATAATCTCCTAAAGTTACAAGGTTGTTGTTTGATGGATTTTGTCCTAGGTTAGTTACCTTATAGTATACGCCTGGCGTATCCGTTGTGCCGTCTTCGTAAGCGTATGACGGGTCTATATCAAGCTCTTGTAAATCCTTTGCGTTATAAAATGCATAATTTCCTATCTCATAAACTCTTTTCGAAAGCTGTGCCGATGTAAGCATATTGCAAGAGGCAAAAGCATAAGAGCCTATCTTTACCAGCGTAATAAGTTCTCTTGTTGGCTCAGGCGTCGCTTGAGTAAAGAAAATTGATGTTATTCTGCTGCCATAAAAAGCATAATCGTTTATTTCAGTGACATTAGTAGCAACTTCATATTCATCTCCCCGCCCTGTTGGATAGGCGTAAATAGCGTATAGCTGGGTGCCTTCAAAAGAAACTGTTTTTTCAAATATAATGCCATTTGACACAACTAAGTTATTAACATTTGGCGAATAGTTGGTAAAGTTTAATAGCGCTGTGCAGCCAAAGAAAGGATTTTTAATAAAACCTTGATTTTCATCGCGCGGCTTTAGCGTGGACGGGATATCAAAAGTAGTTAAGGAAGTGCAGTTTGCAAAGCTGTTTTCACCAATTGTGTCAAGTGTATAGTTTGCGTCATAAACAATGTCTGTTAATTTTGCGCAGTTTAAAAATGCTTCTTTACTTATTGCGGTCAAATCCTTAGGAATATGTATGCTGGTTAAATTTTGACAATTTGCAAAAGCGCGCTGTCCTAAGGTGTGTAGCTTAGATGGCAAAATATACTGATTTACATTACTGCCTTCTTGTAGCCCTGTGCAATTTTCGAAAGCGCTATCGCCGATAACTTGTACATTGTTTAAGGTAAAATAATTGATAGAGGAGCAGCTGTAGAAAGCATAGTTGCCAATAGCTTGCAAGCCCTCTGGCATAATTACCACATTATTTATGCTGTTGCAGTTATAAAATGCTCTATCCGGTATAGCTGCAAGGCTAGGCGCGCTGTTAAGTTGCAGTATAGTAAGACTTGTACAGTTTTCAAACGCCCCGCTTCCAAGCGACAACAATGTTTGTGGCAAAGATACAGTGTCAAGGCCTGAGTTGTTTTTAAGCGCATAGTCGCCTATTGTTTCTAGTTTAGTATTAAATAAACTCATACGAACTCTCATAGTTTTGTCTATACCAGCAAAAGCATATTGACCTATTGTTTTGAGTTCGTATGGCAATGTTATTTGCTCTAAGCTTATACAGTTTGCAAAAGAATATGCGCCAATTGCATCCATTATGGATTTTTCAGTATCTATATCTAGCCCTGTCAAGCTTTCACAGCCATAAAAAGCATAATCGCCTATGCTTTTCACATTGGGCTTAATTTCCACTTCTTCAAGATTTTCACAGCCATAAAAAGCATAAGCAGGGATTGAGTTTAGACTGTTGCCCGCAAAGGATACTCTAGTTAACAATGAGCAGTTATAAAGAATATTTTGCCCTAGCGTATTTATAAGGTGCGGGAACACAATTTCTTTAAGATTTTGGCAATTAGCAAAAGCATATGCGCCAATGTTATCAAGCGGAATATCAGTATCTAAAATAATAGTGTCCAAACTTATTGCGTTTTCAAAAGCCGATGCGCCTATTGTTTGCAACTTATCATTAAATGTTATATCAGTAAGGGTTTTGTTATTATAAAAAGCATTAGACTCAATTACCCCGGTGTTTTCATGCAAAGTAAAGCTGGCGCTTGCGTACATAGGATAATAAAAAAGTATCGTTTTATCTTTTGAATATATAGCATCGCCTACATTTACTAAGTCAGTATTGCCTTCAAAAAGGTTAATTTTTTGCAAAGAACTGCCATCAAACATAGCATAGTCAACATGGGTAAAGCTCTTAGGCAGGCTTATTGACTTTAGCATAGGGGTGTTGTAAAAAGCGTAAGACCTTAAGTTAGTAAGCGCGCTGCCGCTAGATATATTTACCTTTTCTAGCGCCATGTCTGTTAAATACCAGGTGTCTAGCTTTGCCCACTCCGCGTTTGAGTTAAGGCTAACTTTACTATCTGATTTAGTTCTAGCAATGCCAGCAAATGCGTATGCGCCAATGGTAGCTACGCTGTCAGGGATATTTACCTCTTTTAAGCTGCTGCAGCCAGCAAATGCGCCAGTACCTATTGATATAAGGTTATGGGTTTGGGTGGAGTGGTTAGCAAGCACCGTAACGGTTTCTAGTCTTGAGTTTTGCGCAAAAGCAAATGCGCCTATTGAAATCACCGTTTCAGGAATAATAATGTTGGTAAGGTAGGCGCTTGTAAATACACGATACAATTGGCTAGAGCCGTCTACATATTCTCTGCCTATGCTAAGCACCTTTTTTCCGCCTATGTATGAAGGAATAGCTATTGTGGATTGACTTTGTCCAAGCGCTGTAAGTCCAGTAATGCTAAGTCCTGATTGTGAGTCAATGGTAACATTTTCATAAGTGAGATACTTATACATCTCTGACACATCTATAAATCCAGCATACAAGACCAAATCATAGCTTGGAATGCGGTCAGGTAAAGTCAAGCACTTATCAGTAAGAGCTTTATCATAAAACCAACCAAGAAAGGAATGCCCTTCTTTGTAGGGGTGGTTGCTAAGCAAATCGATTGCTTCTCCAGGTAATCCAATGCTATAGCTATACAAATTATATCCGCTAAGTTGCGCTTCGGGGTTAGACAAATAAGTATAGCTTTCATCTTTATCTTTATCGCTTACATAATAGCTAACGCTGCCAAAATTTTGCGTATAGACTACCTTTAAGCTAAGGTCACTAGTAACATTTTTTAAGATATTTTCAGTTACTTTGACATTATCTAGCGTGTACCATTCGCTTTTATAGCCCTCAATAAGCGGTGGCGGGGGCAACTCATTATAAGAAATAGTGCTGTTATAGTCTACTGTTTTGGAGTCTATGACATTATCGTCTTGGTCTAAAAATGTTATAAGCACAGTCTTTACAGACCACTTAGCGTAAAAGGTAACACTTTCAGCTGGAATAACCTTAGGGTCTACTTTAGTGGCATAATCAGAGTTACAATACCAGCCATCAAAAATGTACCCGTCTTTTTCAGGCTCAGGCAAGTCAAGCTCTGTTTGATTGGGATCAACGCTTCTTGGCGCAACTTGGCTGCCGCCCATGCTGTTAAAGGTAATGGTAATGGCTGCAGAAGGAGTGCAAGCAACAAGCGTTGCAAGCAAAAATAAGATAGTAATAAGAATTAAAAATAACCGTCTTGAACCCAAAAGTGCTTTCATCTCCTATAAATGCTTTGTGTCTTGTGCGATATATTGTAGCGCACGCGCACGCAGACACATAAATATATTACTACTAATATACTATTTTGTCAATAAAGATAAGCTGCAATAAATTAGCCAAGATAGTTGTTGCAAAGCGCGCTAAAAGATTCTATAATTTATAGCAAGGCAAGCAAAAAGCAAAGAAAAGGGGAGCGTATGACAAGCAAAAAAAGCCGTAGTAAAAAGTCACTTAACAAAAAACAAATTTTACTAATATCACTTGTTGCGGTACTCATTGTAGCTACTTTAGTTATCCTAACTACCGACAACGCTCTTAATAATTATTTAGTTGAGTATCTGTCAAAAATAACAGGGGAAAGCAAAGAAACTGTAAAAAACACAGAAGATGGCAAATTAAATCCATCTATTTTAAGCGGCAAAGGAAACATAACGCTGCCAGATAATTTTGATTTACAAAATTTACTTGAAGTGCATTTTTTAGATGTTGGGCAAGGCGACGCTATAATAATTAACTTGCCAGATTACAAAACAATGCTAATAGATAGTGGCACAAGCACAAAAGGTTTAGCTGATATTAGAGATAGGTATTTACAATATTTATCCGATGTTACATCAAGCAGTGTCATTGAGTATATGATAATCACTCATTCAGACGCTGACCACTACAATATGCTTGGGCATGTGGTGGATAGCTACCACATAAAAAGCGCATATTACAATAAATATGTTGGCAAAGCATACAGCCAGTTTTTAGCTGCATTAAAAGCAGAAAAAGGCATTGAGCTAAGAGAAGTGTATGACCAGTCAGTTATCTATACAATAACAGGTAAAGGTTATGACATGACTATTTACTGCTCAGGGAATTCAGCATTTAGCGGCGCTAATCAAAAGAATAATCAGTCTTTTATTTGTTTGCTAGAATATGGCGGAAGAAGAGTGCTGTTTACTGGCGATGCAGGTGTGGCAACAGAAAAGTGGTTTATAAGTGAAATTGATAAGCCATATATTGATGTCGATGTGCTAAAGGTGGGCCACCATGGCTCTAATTCATCTACCGGCCAAGAGTTTTTGGAGTTTATAGACACTGAGTATGCTATAATAAGTTGTGATGACGGCACAATGTACGGCCACCCTCATAAAGAAGCTATGGATAGATTAGCATATTACAGCATAGTGACTTATTGCACCGATATACATGGCAACATACTTTTATACATGGACGGTGACGGAGATTTTGGTTTTCTTACACAAAATAATGCAGATGCCCAAAATAATTCACTTGGTATAGACCAAAGAAAAATATCAATAAGCTAAGTAATACAAAGGAAGAAAGATGAAACAAGATGATATCATAACCTTAACAATTACCGATTACGGCATGGAGGGCGAAGGCATAGGAAAGGTAGACAATTATACTGTTTTTGTGCCGTTTGCGACTAAAGGTGAAAAGGTTAAGGCTAAAGTAACTTATGTTAAAAGAAATTTAGTTTTTTCCAAACTTATTGAATTTATTGAGCCAAGTGAAAATAGAGTGGACTATAAGTGCAATCGCTTTATGCGTTGCGGCGGGTGTAATTTATTGCATTTGAGATATGGCGAGCAGTTAAAAATAAAAAGAAAAAATCTTATTAATTTACTTAAGAAAAACACCAATATAGAGATAGATGTTGACGACACAGTGCCAAGCCCAAAACCTTTTGCTTACCGCAACAAAATTCAATTGCCTTTTGGCACAGTAAATGGCAAAGTAGCGGTAGGTTTTTATAGAAGAAACACTCATAAAATTGTATCAATTGCCAAATGCTTTTTGCATGGCGACTGGGTAGAAAAGATAATTGCTATATTTTTAGAGTTTGCAAACGACAATAATTTGACGGCCTTTGATGATTTAACAAAAGAAGGGCTGCTTAAGCATTTAGTTGTAAGAAATCTAAGTGGCAAACTTTGCATAGTTCTAGTAATAAATGGTCAAGAGCTTCCCTATAAAGAAAAACTTATAAATAAGCTAGATAAAGAGTTTTTGGACACTTATTTACTTTATATTAGTTATTTTTATTCTTCTGCTAGTGCGTCTTCGTGGGAGATTGCGTGTTTTGCAGCTTCTTGGGGCGTTAGGGTGTTTTGTTCTTGCTCAAGGAGTTGTACAACCTTTTTGTCTACTTTTTTCT
>FZPS01000180.1_pt73 | contig 13640 bp, 14 predicted proteins | sample 1817821 | NCBI WGS metagenome assembly FZPS01 (sample SAMEA104158645, study PRJEB21678) | metagenome | place: Germany | collected 2015-04-21 | reverse complement strand
TGTATAGTTAGTAATATAATAATCAATTCCTGGAATTTTTGAAGGAAAGTTTAGGTTATCATATTCTATCTTTTGATAGATTCTTTTAATAGTATCTCCTCTTTTAACCATCCTCATTTTTCTTTCGGCTAACGGGGTTTCGATATAAAAAGATACGATACTGTCTTTTAATATTTTCTTGATATTTAAAAATCCTACTTGATCTAAAATAATAATTTTATCATCTGCTATTTCTTTATAATAAGTACCATAATAATCATTATTATATTTAGTATATTCAATAAATAAATTGTCTTCTATTCCTGCTTTAAATTCGTCTTCTGTTAGAAAGTAATAGTCTCTGCCGTCTTTTTCATCCCAACGCATAGGTCTAGTAGTACAAGTAATTACTCTTTTTAAATTGTACTCTTTGATTAAAAAACGACTGATTTCGGTCTTTCCTGAAGCACTAGGACCTACAATAACAAGCATAATTCACCTACTAATTTTTTCTTTCTTTTAGTAATAATTCTTCTTTACAATCCCAAAGTTTTTGCGATAAGTCAACATAATAATTATGTGGTTTATCAAATCTCTTAACTTCTTCCCAAAGACTATCAATTTCTTTTTTTACATGTTCTCTTATCTCTAAAAGAGCAGGTAATTTATACACTAATTTACCTTTTTTAAAAATAGGTATTAATAATGGTTTAGCTTTAAAATCATGCAATGTCTTTCTTTTCCAAGTTGCGTATGGATCAAAAATCTCTAGTTGCTTACTATCATCTACTACCTCATCATGAATTGTAATATAGTCAGCTGATGCTTTACCATTTTCATATAATCGATACACTTGTTTAAAGTGTGGCGTTGTAATCTTATCGACACTTTCACTAATTTTAATTTTAGGAATAATTACACCATCTTTTTCGATTGCTGCAAGTTTATATACTCCACCAAAAACGGGCCATGATTTAGAAGTAATTAATCTTTCACCTACGCCAAAAATATCAATTTCCGCTCCTTGTTCTAAAAGAGCAGTAATCGTATATTCATCTAGTGAATTACTAACCACAATCTTACAATCTGAATAACCTGCTTTATTCAAAATCTTTCTTAATTGTTTTGATTGATAAGCTAAGTCTCCTGAATCAATTCTCACACCTAAAGGTCTTTTTCCTAAAGGTTTCAAGACATTATCAAATGCTTTAATCGCATTATAAATACCTTGTTTTAAAGTATCATAAGTATCAATTAAAAGTAAACTATTATCGGGATATATCTTACAATAAGTCTCAAACGCTTCAAGTTCTGTATCAAACATTTGCACCCAAGAATGAGCCATCGTGCCTGATGCTGGGATTTTAAATAAAACATCTGCTAAAGTATTACTAGTACTATTGACTAAACCAATATATGCAGCTCTTGCACCTTTATATGCAGCTTCTGCTCCATGAGCTCTCCTTGCACCAAATTCTGCAACTACTCTTCCTTTAGCTGCTCTTACAACACGATTAGCTTTTGTAGCTATTAGTGATTGGTGATTAAAAACAGCTAAAACATAAGTCTCAATTAATTGTGCCTCAATTGCTTTTGCTCTTACTGTCATTACTGGTTCACTAGGGAAAAATACTGATCCTTCTGGCATAGCATAAATATCACCACTAAATTTAAAATCTTTTAAATATTTCAAAAACTCTTCAGAAAAAATATTTTTAGATCTTAAAAAGTTAATATCTTCTTCCGTAAATTTTAGATTTTGAATATACTCTACAATATCTTTTAAACCAGCGAAAATTGCAAAGCCACCATTATCAGGAACATCACGATAATATAAATCAAAATAAACAATTTCATCTTTTTTCCCTGATAAAAAATAACCATTAGCCATCGTTAGTTCATAAAAATCTGTCATCATTGTATAGTTCATAACTAACACCTCTTATCATATATTATACCATAAGTAAGAAAATAAAAAAAGTTTTTAAGAATAATCTTAAAAACTTATTTAATAAATTATTTTTTAGCTGCTTGTTCTTCTAATAATTTCTTAATATCAGCTAATAATTCATTTGTTGTTGGTGGAACTGGAGCAGGATTTGCTTGTGCTGCTAATCTTGCTTCTTCTTCAGCTAATAATTCTTCTTCATGATGTAGAAGATGTTTGCCTGCAGCCTTTTTCTTTTGGGCTCTCTTTAACGCTCTTACTTTACTCTTATCTTGTCCTTGCTTTAATTTCATTAATGCTTTTATAATTAAGAATAAAACAAAAGCAATAATTAAAAAGTTAATAACTGCTTGAACAAAACTTCCCCATCTAAATAAGATAGCACCTTCAGATGCTACAAAAGCATTAGCTGCTGCATCCCATTCATATGTTCCTCTTAAAGCTACAGCTCTGTCTGAGATATCTCCGCCACCTAAAGCTAAGCTAATTACTGGCATTAAAATGTCTGCAACAAAACTATTAACAATTTTACCAAAAGCACCACCGATAATTACACCGACAGCCATATCAACAATATTACCACGTTGAATAAATTGTTTGAAATCTCTAAAAAATTTTCTCATCTTTTTTCCTTTCTTCTTAATACCTCTATTATACCATAGATTAAGGAAAAAAGTTAATTTTTATGCTTTTCTAAATGTTTTTTAATAGCCTGAAAAGTTTCCTCAGAAATATCATGCTCAAACTTACAAGCATCTTCTTCAGCTTGTTCTTCGCTGACACCTAAACTAATAAACACTTTTGTAAGGGTAGTGTGACGATCATAAATTTTAAAAGCAATCTTTTTACCTTTCTCAGTAAAATCTAAATATCCATTCTCATCAATAATTATAAATCCATCATCTTTTAAAGTATTTAATGCTTGTGATACAGAAGATTTAGCTTTTCCTGTATAATTAACGATATCAACTGATCGAACTTCGTCTGATTCTTGTTTTAAAACATATAATGTTTCTAAATACATCTCACCTGCTTCAAAAATTTTCTTATTCATAAATACCCTTTCTTAGTTGTTCTTTAAGTTCGTCTAAATCAGTTTTTCTTAAAGCGCATTCTTTAGTACAACTTGAACAACTAGTACATTCTCCTTTTTTCTTTTTTCTAAATGAATGAATTACAACTAAGGCTACAAAGATAGCAGCAACTACAATTACTAAAATTTCAATTAATGTCATGCGGTCACCTCCACTTTACTCTTTTGATACTTTCGGTAATTAATTTCTATTATTACTATTACAGCTGCTAAAATTGCTAGAACAATAAATATTGTCCACCACCAAGTACCAACTAAATAAACAATTGTACTTACTAAATAGCTAGTTACAAACCAAAAGAGAATTGTCCAATTAAAATCTTTCCTTGTAAGTTCACCCTTAGCTGATGCCACAGCTGCAAAACATGGAATCGTAAGCATATTAAAAGCAATAAACGATATAAGCGCTGGAACAGTAATTCCTGTAGCTCCAATTATTTGAATTACAGAAGATACCCCTTCCTCATCTCCACTAAAACCAGCAATAATTGCAGCTGCTAAAGTTCCAAATGTAGCAACTACATTTTCTTTAGCAATCAAACCAGTTACAATTGCAATTGCAAACACCCATCCATATTGGTTAAGTTGTGATCCAAAACCAAGCGGTGTAAATAAAGGTTGAACTAATTGACCAAATTTACCTAAAATACTTTCATTTAACTGTGAATCTTCTAAAAATCTCCAACCAAATGAGAAATGGCTAATTGCCCAAATTACGATTGTAGAAGCAAGAATAACAGTGAATGCCTTTTGAATAAAATGTTTCATCTTATCCCATAAGTGAATCATTAAAGAAGAAAACTTAATTGAACGATATGGCGGAAGCTCCATTATAAATGGAGAATCCATACCTTTTAAAGTTGTCTTGCTCATAATAACAATTGCAACAAATGCAGTTACTATTCCTAAAATATACATTCCAAAAGTAATTAAATCAGCATTTCCAATTCCAAAATGCATAACAATTGCCCCAGCAATCGCCGTTAGAATTGGTAGTTTTGCCCCACAACTAAAAAACGGAATAACTCTAATCGTAGCTAATTTTTCTTCACGAGAGTTTAAGGTCCTTGTATTCATAATTGCAGGTATACTACAACCAAAACCCATAACCATTGGTATTAATGCTCTTCCTGATAAACCCATTTTCTTAAATAATCGATCAAGCAAGAAAACAATTCTTGCCATATATCCTGTATCTTCTAAAATTGATAAGAAGAAATAAAGAATTAAGATTTGAGGTAAAAACGATAGAACTGCAAATAAACCTGCAAATACACCATCAACTAAAAACCCTACAAGCCAGCTAGCGGCATCAGCGTTTTCTAAAACTCCTCCAAACCAGCCCATAAATAACTCCCCTAATGTTTCAATTAAGGTTAGAAGCATTGCCCCAGGAGAGTTAATTCCCCCTTCACCAAACAATCCTTCGAAACTAGTTCCACTTAAAGTAACAAAATCATCCCCAAATAATCCTCCTAAAAACAAAAAGTTCTCTGAGAAAGTTACATGGAATACCAAAAACATAATAATTAAGAAAATTGGTATACCAAAAATAGGATGAGTAAAGATTTTATCTCTTTTACTACTTTGTTTAATAATGTCTAATTTTTCTTTCTTTTGAATAAAGATATCTTTACTTATCTTTTCAATAGCTTGATATCTTGCATCAGCTATCATTCCTTCATTATCATCAATAAATGCTTCAGATTGATATTCCTTACTAATTTCTTGAATTTCTTCATATAATTTAGGATGATCTTTTACCTCAATTTCATCACCTTCAATTAACTTAATCGCATGAAACAACGGAGAAGAAATTCCTATTTCTGCTAACCTTGATTCTACCAAATCAATTAAACCTTTTAGTTTAGTTAATTTAAGTAGAGACTTAGGTTCTCTTTTCTTACCTGCTTCTTCAATTGCAACTTCCATTAATTCTTTTGTACCGCTCCCCTTCAAAGCACAAATTTCCACTGCCCTAATCCCCAAAGCTTTTTCTAAATTAGCAACTGAAATTTTAATATTTTCCCTTTCAGCTAAATCCATCATATTAACAGCTAAAACCATAGGTACACCAAGTTCCATAATTTGCGTTGTAAAATATAAATTTCTTTCTAAATTAGTAACATCTACGATATTAATAATACAATCTGGTTTACTATGAAGAATAAAGTTTCTTGTAATTACTTCTTCATCAGTATAAGGTGATAAAGAATAGTTTCCTGGTAGGTCTGTTACTAAGATCTTTTCTTTACCTCTTTTATAAATACCCTCTTTTTTATCAACTGTTACACCAGGCCAGTTACCTACATGAGCAGTTGATCCTGTAATATTATTAAATAGTGTTGTTTTACCACTATTAGGGTTACCAACAATTCCTATATTAAGCATCATTACCCTCCTCATCTAACATCTTCATTTCTACTAAACTAGCTTCTGACTTCCTTAACGTAAGAACATAACCGCGTAAAAATATCTCTAACGGATCTCCAAATGGCGATTTCTTAATAAGGCTTATTTTAACATCATTAGTTATTCCCATATCTAAAAGTCTTCGTCTAATTTGTCCCTTTCCTAAAACTGATATCACAATACCAGTTTCATTAATCTTAAAGTCTGATAATTTCTTATTGTGTTTCTTCATAAAGCCTCCAAGTTCGTATTACCGAACAAGATTATTCTATACCTTTTCAAAACAAATGTCAAGCATATTTATAAAAAAAGTTACTTGAAATTCAAGTAACTTAACTTTTTCTATTATAGTAATCAATTAAAGCCTGTGTACCACATTCATCATATCCTAATTTAGATAATTCTTCAAACATATCTCTAACTGTAGTTAACATCTTTAGATCTAAATTATTTTCTTTAGCCTCATCAATAGCTAAGTTCATATCTTTAATAAAGTGTTTAATATAAAATCCTGGTCTAAAATCATTAACTAAAGCTTTTGGTCCTAAGTTTTTCATTTGCCATGATCCAGCACTACCTTTTGACCAAACTTCGATTAATGGGGCAACATCTAACCCTGCTTTTTTCGCATAACTGATCGTTTCACTCATTCCTGAAATTGCTCCTGCAATCGAAATTTGATTTGCAAGTTTACTATGCTGACCACTACCAGCTTCTCCTGTATAAAGAATAGTTGTTCCCATTCCTTTAAATACTGGTAAACACTTTTCATAAGCCTTTTTATCTCCACCTACAAAGATAACCAAAGTTCCTTCAATTGCTCCTTTATCTCCTCCAGTTACTGGAGCATCTAAAGCAAATCCACCTTTTTTCTTTACATCTTGATAAATTCTCTTAGCAAGCTTAGGACTTGATGTAGTCATATCAATAACTATTTTGCCTTTTCCTAAGTTATCAATAATATTACCTTTCTTATAATATACTTCTTCTACATCACTAGGATAACCAACTATTGTAATAATAACATCATTAGCTAAAGTAAGATCTTTAATGCTTGGATAGTATTTAACACCTTGTAACTTCTCTTTTGTTTTCTCATAATTTCTTGCATAATAAGATACTTCAAATCCTTTTTTCTTTAAGTTTAAAAGCATTGCACTTCCCATTACACCAACACCAATAAATCCAACTTTCATTTATATCACCTCATATATGTATTCTACCATAAATCAACACTTAAATAAATAAAAAAAGGAAGCCTAAGCTTCCTAATTTTGTTTACTAATTAATTGTAATTTGTTTTGGTTGATTTTCTGGTTTAGCTTCCGCATCTGGAACTGTAACAGTTAAAATACCATCTTCATATACTGCGTTAATTTCATCGTCTGTAATCCCCTCTCCAACATAAAATCTACGAGCATATGAACCATAGAATCTTTCTCTCCTAATGTAATGACTATCAGTATCTTCGTTCTTAGTTTCAGTAACTTTAGCTTCAATAGTCAAATAACCTTCATGTAAAGTTAATTCTAAATTCTCCTTTTTAACCCCTGGAAGTTCTACCTCAAATAAATAATTTCCATTTTCTTTCTTAATATCTGTTTTCATTGTAACACTTGGCGTCTCACTTCTACCAAAAAAATCATCAAACCAATCATTACTTAGTAAACCTCTACTTCTTAATTTCAACATATATATCACCCTTTCTTTCTAGTAATAGGCTCAATCACCTTTACTATCTCTATTATATCACATAAATTAGCAATGTCAAGCAGAGAGTGCTAATTTATTAAAAGAAAACGTTTTTATTTTATTCGCATATAAAAAGCTTGTTTTTAAAAACAAGCTTTTCTTTTATCCCCCTTTACAGCCAGAACAAATACCATAAATTAGTAAGTTGTTATGACTAACATCCATTTCTTTTAAGGCATCTTTTAAGTCATTTGTGTTTTCTAAATCATAAATCTTATTGCATTTCTCACAAACAAAATGGATATGATCATCTAAAACATAATCGTAATGAGATACATTATCAAATGTATTGATTCTCCTAAGTTTATCCTCTTGAACAAGATTATTAAGGATTCTATATACAGTAGTCTTTCCTATTCTTGCTCCCTTATTTTTAAGTTCCTCATAAATCTCTAAATTTGTAGGATGATCTTTATGTTCTAAAAGAGCCTCATAAACAATTTGTTTTTGTTTAGTATCGCGTTTATTCAAACAAATTACTTCTTATCTTTTTTAAAACACAAATACCAATCTAGACAATACATGTCTTCTGCCTTATCTTGTAATCTTTCTTTTGCAGCTCCACATGTTCCTGGTGGCGGAACAATTACATCATCTCCCGGTCTCCAGTCAGCTGGTGTTGCAATACCTTCTTTTTCAGCTTTTTGCATTGCAATAATTACACGCTTAATTTCATCAAAGTTTCTTCCTGTTGATGAAGGATAATACATAATTAATCTTACAATACCTTTAGGATCAATAACGAATACCGCTCTTACAGCTTGTGTATCAGAAAATCCTGGTTGAAGCATTCCGTACTTTTTAGACACTTCCATCTTTACATCATCAATTAATGGGAACTTAATCTCTACATTCTTATAGTTTTTCCATTCGATTTGCCCTGCAGCACGAAGCCATGCAATGTGCGAATGAAGTGAGTCAATAGAAACTCCAACTAATTCTGTATTAAGTTTTTTAAATTCGTCCATCATCGCGCCAAAAGTAATAAACTCTGTTGTACAAACAGGCGTAAAGTCAGCTGGATGCGAAAATAAAATAACCCATTTTCCTTTGTAATCTTCTGGAAAGTTAATTTCCCCTTGTGTTGTAGCAGCCTTGAAACTAGGCGCCTTATCACCAATTAATGGTAATCTGTTTTCTAATCTTTCTTCCATTTAAAACCTCCTCTATTCCTTAATGGAATTCATTTTCAATAGTATTATAACAATTTTTACAACTTCTCGCAACTTTAATGCTCAAGTAAAATAAAAATAGATGTATTTAATACATCTATTTTATTTCCTTTTTATATATTAAGTTAAATCTTGCATTTTCATATTCATTACCAGCCAATAATTGTTTTTCCTCAAAAGTCATTAACTCTTGGTGATTAACTGCAAGTTCATAACTTGTTAGATTAGCATCTAAAGCAGCTTCTTCTAATATTTCAAAAGTAACTACAGTGCTTTCAGAAAACCTCAAAACAAAATGTTCTTCAATTGCCTCAAATCTTCTTGTAAAAGTAGTGCCATCAATTTCATAAAAATATCCTGTTATATTTTTATTATTTGAAACGATTATCTCTACATATGTAGTTTCACTACTTTTAGTTATTTGAAGTTGATTACCAACAAGTTTCACATTAGCTAAGATAGTAAAGTCTTCATCGTTTAGTTCTTTTTTATAAACACCATCTTTATATCTAAATCCATCTAGTTCTTTATTTAAACTTTGATAAGCATCAAGATCTCTAACTTCAGCTCTTAGGCCTTCATCAGTCTTCACATAAACAACTGCATCATCATACGGATACATTACATATTTTTGACTAGAACTAACATTATCAGATAAATGTACCGGAATTGCAAGGGTAATTACTAACACAATTACGACTTTCATAATCGTGCAATAAACTCCTCTAGTCCTGTCTAATACTAAACTCTTATTTCTTCTTCTATGCATAAAATAAAATGTATCTAAATATTTGAATTTGTCTAAGTTGGAAACAATAAATACTAAAGCATAAATTGAAATAATAACTGCAACTAAATAAGCACTCTTAATTCCAAGAGCAGAAACAGCTAAGAAAATAACCGGAACTACTAATGGAATAGTTAATGTTAGAATAGTTAAACTAAAGCGAATATTAAACGAATCTAGTTTAGGGAATATTTCTTCGAAAAGCTCCCTAATAATCAAAAACATTGCAAGATAAGCAAACAAGTAACTAACCATCGGTAAAAAGATATTAACTAACATCGCAATAAATGTAATTACATAAGTCAATCCTTTTCTTAAAGACTTTCTTTCTAACTTAAACCATGTCGCTCCCTTAGCTACAGCTACAGCTGCAAATAATGAAGCCATTAAAATTAATAAAATAGCAATTAGGTTATTGTTATATGTAATATCAGAAAGCCTATGGAAGTTAACAGTTCCAAACAAAGCAGCAATAAAAGCACTAACATAATATAAAACAAACACTACCAAAGCTACAAAGAATAAACTACCTATAATAACAGCAACACTTTTAATTGTATCTTTATAATTTGTTTGTTTACGATAAACCGTAATAATAATCAAAGCAATAAACAATAATAAAAGTAAACTATTCAAAACATAAGCAAAACCTTTGGAATAAGAAACTGTCCCTAAGTTTAAATAACTAAAATAAACAACATCATCATCTGTTAAGTAAAGTTCATTTAAATTATAATCTTTAGTAGCCTCAACCGTTGATGTAACTATGTTAGCTGCTTGACTAATATATGATTTAGGCAGATTATCTCTACTATCATTGTTTGTATGGTAATGGTGACCACCACCAATATTAGCAACATTATAACCTTTAATCTCGCCGGCAAATGAAGTGAAATCTGTAAAGTTATTCATCATTTGGTAAACCATATTTGAAATTGAAGAAACAAAAGACGTTTGGTCTAAATCTTTATATAGTTTAATCAACTCACTATTTTGTTTGCTTGTTTCAAACATAACAGCAGTTCCACTACTACCACGAGATTCTAAGTTAATCCCTAATTTAGTTCTTTGAACTAAATTATCAAAACCTGTAAAATCCTTTACATATTTGGCGGATCCCAAACAACCATATTCTTCACCATCAGTAAACACAAAGACTAAATCATTATTGATGACTATTTCATTTGTATCTAACTTAATTTTATAATATCTAATAGCCTCTAACATTACCGCAACCATTGAGCCATCATCAGCAATTCCCGGTCCCATTGGTACAGAATCATAATGAGCCATAAACATTACCGCATCATCAGTTCTTTCAGCACCATTAGCAGGCAAATAAACAACAATGTTTTCTAAAACAAAGTCATGATAGGCAACACTGTTTTGAGGGTCTAATCCTTCAACTATTGTTTCTAAAGTTTCTCTGTTTTTATCTGCTTTTTCACTTGATGTTTTTTGGATTAAATATGAATAATCTAAAATATTTTGATTGATAAAACCATAACCTTCAATTGTATTTACGACATAGTCACGAGCAGCTTCTTTCGCCTCTTTATCGATAACTGGTCTAGATTCTAAGTTATCCAAATGAGTATAGATATTATCTTTATTTAATTCAGTTTTGTATTCAACTTCATTAACATCAATTATCGAAAAAACAAGAACAGCAATAAATAAAATCGAGATAATTATATTATATATTTTAGCAAATTTCTCCATAACTTTCTCCTTGTCTAAAGGTAATTACTCTTCTCTTTTCTTACCCAAGAAAAATAAAGCGATATTGCCAGGTCCACCATGAATACCAATAATAGGACCAAAAGACGTTAGAATAGTATTTTTAACTCCCAATTCTTTTTCAAGAGCATCTTTCGTTTCTTTTGCTCCTTTTTCATCATCACCATGGCCTATACCAATGATTTGATTAATTGGATCTATTATCTTTTCTTTTACAATCTCAATAATTCTTGCTAAAGCTTTCTTTCTTCCACGATGGCGTTCAACAACCGTAACTTCCCCTTTTAGATTAGCTGTACAAACAGGTTTAACTTTTAATAAAGACGCAACAAATGCTTTAGTACCAGAAAGTCTTCCCCCTCTTCTAATATACCATAAATCATCAATCACAAAGAAATGATGCATATGAACAGCCATTTCATTCATCTTCTCTTCAACTAAATCCCAGTCCATACCTTCATCTAACATTTCTTTAGCATAGATAGCAAGTAAACCTTCAGCTAATGATCCAGAAAGCGAATCTACAATTTTAATTGTTCTTTCTGGATACATATCTTCTAACTCTAATTTAGCCATTCTAGCAGCATTAAACGTTCCTGATAATCCACTAGAAATAGCCATATAGAAAATATCATATCCTTGTTCTAAATAAGGACTAAAGCCTTCGATAAACTCACTTACGTTTACAAGTGATGTTTTCAAATTCTTTTTATCTCTAATTGCATCCCACATTTTTCTTTTTTTAGCTTCATCAAAGTATTCTGTAATTACTTCTTCTTCAATAGTTACCGTTAAAGCAACAGTTTTAAAATCATATTTTTCAATATATTTTACGGGTAGATCACAACCTGAATCTACAAACATTACAAATTTTCTCATATTCTTGTCTCCTTTTAATTTTAAGTAATGGAGCAGATAACGAGGATCGAACTCGCATATTCAGCTTGGGAAGCTGACATTCTACCATTGAACTATATCTGCAATATTAAGTATTATATCATTTTATAAAGTCTTTGTAAAGAAATGTAAATCTTCTTTCCTTATCTAAACTTTAAAATATTATATACTACAATTCTTAATATTACATTAAAAAATAAGTAATACTTAAATTTAAAAATCAATAATAAAACCCCCACTTATTATCCAAATAATAAGTAGGGGTTAATTTATAATTAATCTTTAAAATAAATATTAATTATTTTGGACGTGGTTTACCATCTGGTCCATATTCCCAATTAGGTAAATAATAAACATTAGTTACTTCTGCACTTTCATACCAGTTAGCATCCCATCCTGGCTTTGGACCAGTCCCATCAACATAAACTTTTACATTTGGTGTGTCATATAATATCTGACTGCCGATTGTTGTAACGGTTGAAGGAATAACTATATATTGTAATTGCGTGTTTCTAAATGCTTGTTGACCAATAGTATGTACTTTGCTTGTAATCTTAAATTCTGTAATGCCAGTATCACAGAATGCAAACTCACCTATGATTTCTAAATTGCTTTCATCAGGAATAATTATATCTTGCAAACTATGTGAATTTACAAATGCATAAGCTTTAATCTCTTTAAGACTTGCTGGAAGTGTTACTGATGTAAAATAATTTCTTTCAAATGCTTTAGTTGCAACAGTTTCCACAGTATCGGGAACAATATATGATGCACCAGTTTTACCATTAGGATATGTTATCAACGTTTTTCCATCTTTTGAATACAATGCTCCATCAGCACCTAATGAATATAACAAACTTCCCTCTATAATTTCAATATTTACAAGTTTATCAGCACCAACTAAAGTTCCCTTATCAATTATATTGGCATCATTAACTAATTTAAACGATTTAATTGCAGTGCCTGCAATAATTTCATATCCTAAATCAGATAAATTGCTTCCTTCTTCAAAAACAATGTTTTCCAAATTTGTAGAGTATGCAAAAGCACTTTGATTAATAGTCGTAACCGACTTAGGGATAGTAATTTCTTTTAGCTTTGTTCCACAAAAAGCAAGTATATCGATAACCTCAAGTTGGTCTGACAAAATAATAGCCTTAAGTTGATTTTCCTCGTAAAATGCTTGTACTCCCAGTATAGTCATAGTATTAGGTAATTTAGCATATCTTCCTCCGCCATTTGCAGCAAATAATGATCCAAAATCTAAATCTTTAGTGCTAACTACATTTTTACCTGCAATTGTTTCTGAAATAATTACAACTTTATCGTCAGCTGTATTATTAATCTTAGTAATTCTAACTGAAGTACTAGTGATACTTTCATATTCAAATTTTGATTCAGCAAGTGGTGCTACTGTAGCAGTTAAAGTAATATTCTCCGTATAAGAATAATCAAATGGGAATGTTACTAGAGCACCATTATAATACCAAGCTTGATTACCTACTTCACTCGCAACATAATCATCTGATACTTGTTCATTATATGCATATTGTTGTTGGAAAGTAAATAGTCCATCATTAATAGAATAATTTAAAGTATATGTAATTGGCTTAAAACTAACAGTTACATTATGATTTCCTGATACCGTTAATTCATATGTTAGAAGTCCACCTAAGTCAATTAGAGTTCCATCTACTTGAAACACATCCACTTCTTGTCCAGTAGGAACAGTAATTGTAATATTTACTTTAGATCCTGCTAATAAATTAGTCAACGAATCTCCCGAATTTAAGTTAGGTCCTAGTGTTACTGTATATAGTTTGTCTTTAAAACTAACAGTTACATTATGATTTCCTGATA
>FZPS01000076.1_pt281 | contig 13641 bp, 15 predicted proteins | sample 1817821 | NCBI WGS metagenome assembly FZPS01 (sample SAMEA104158645, study PRJEB21678) | metagenome | place: Germany | collected 2015-04-21 | reverse complement strand
GCCTCGCACCATAAACCGGGCGAACCAGGCCATTCTGGACCATGCCAGGAAATATCCGGAATGCCGGGGAATGGGCACAACCATTGCCATCTTGCAACTGGAGGAAGGCCGGGCCCGGGTGGCCCATGTTGGGGACAGCCGGGTGTACTGGTGGCGCCGGAAAAAGCTATCCCGGGTAACCAGGGACCATTCGGTTGTTGAGGAATTGCTGCTTCACGGGGGTATAACCCGGGAGGAGGCGGATTATCACCCGCAGAGGAATATTTTGACCAGGGCATTGGGGATCCCTGGGGAGATCGAGGTGGAGAATACTGAGTTTGAAACCGGTGAGGGAGACCGGATTTTAATGTGTACCGATGGCCTGACATCCATGCTCACTGATGACGATATCGCCTCCCTGCTTATGCGGGACGAACCGGCACAAAAAATTGCCGAATTATTGGTGGCTGAAGCCAATAAACGGGGAGGACATGATAATATTTCCGTTATTGTCGTTTTTCTGTGAGAAGGAATTTACTATATACCGGCGAAGAAGTTAAGGTATACTTTTTTTCTGCGTGGGCGCTACTATCCGTCCTGGAGAGGTGAGACTGGTGATCGGTCAACTCCTTGGAAATAGATACCGGATACTGGAACTGATCGGAGAAGGTGGTATGGCTCTGGTCTACAAGGCCGAGTGTGTTCTTCTCCAACGGACAGTGGCAGTTAAAATTCTACGTCCTCAGTATTCCTCGGATAAAGAGTTTGTGACGAGGTTTCGCCGGGAAGCGCAGGCGGCGGCCAGTCTTTCCCATCCGAATGTGGTTAATATTTATGATGTCGGGCAGGACGGAGGGGTACACTACATTGTTATGGAACTCATCGAGGGCGATAATTTAAAGTCCTTAATCCGTAAGGAGGCGCCATTGCCGGTAAACCGGGCGCTCCATATTGCCCTTCAGATTTGCGAAGCGCTGCGCCATGCCCATGACCATAATATTATTCACCGGGATATCAAACCCCACAATATTCTTTTAACCGCCGACGGGAGGGTGAAGGTCACCGACTTCGGAATTGCCCGGGCGATCAGTGCCGGAGGATTTACCCAAACAGGAGTGGTTATGGGTTCCGTCCAGTATTTCTCGCCGGAACAGGCGAAGGGGCAGCCGGTAGGGCCGCAATCCGACCTCTATGCCTTAGGGTGTGTTCTTTATGAGATGCTCACCGGAGAAGTACCATTTACCGGAGAGAGCCCCATTGCCATTGCTTTAAAGCATATCCAGGAAAAGCCGGTTTCTGTAAAGAAACTCCGTCCCGGTTTGCCGCCGGGAGCGGTCAGGGTCATCGAAAAAGCCCTTGCCAAGGATCCGGAAGAAAGATACCCCTCGGCCTGGAGCATGATTATTGATCTCCGGGCGGCACTGGGGATAGAACCGCCGGAAGAAAAGAGGAGCGAGGATTATCCGACCCAAATTTTAACCGCCCCGGTGGGGGAAGAACGGGAAGAAGAAAAGGAATTCCTGCGTGTATCCGATGAACCGGAAGAAGGGACAGAAAGAGGGGCAAAAAAAGACAAAAGCTGGGGTTGGGTGGTTATTACGGTTTTTGCCGCATTGCTTCTTTTTGGCGTCAGTTTTTTATTCTTCATCCCCTCACAGCCGGTGACAAAAGTCCCTGACTTGACCGGGCTTACTTTGGTTGAGGCGAAAAGTCAGGCGGGCGAATCCGGGCTGGGGGTGAAGGCGGTCCGGCACGACTACAGTGAAGAAGTGCCCCTGGGGCATATTATTACCCAGGACCCCAAACCCGGCCGTTCCCTGCGACGGGGAAGGGATATTGAGGTTGTGCTCAGCAGGGGAAAAGAAATGGTTTTGGTGCCTGACTTGTCGGGGAAAACGCGGATTGAGGCGGAGATCATCCTGGAAGACGCCAGGTTAAAACTGGGTGATATCTACCATGAACCCAGTAATGAAGTTCCCCGTGGTTTAGTTGTAAGGCAGAAACCTGCCCCCAATTTGCAGATCGAAAGAGGGGCGACGGTCGACTTATATCTCAGCAGAGGCCAGGATTATGTGGAAATGCCGAACTTTATCGGCAGGCCGCTGGTAGAAGTCCAGGCTGAACTGGCGAGTCTGGGGTTGGTTTCCAATCTGGTGACCGAGAAATACAGTGTTTATCCGCGGGGACAGATTTTGGACCACCAGCCGCCGCCGGGGAGTGTGGTCCCGGTAGGAACCCCGGTCAATTTTGTGGTCAGCGGGGCCGCAGGCAGAAATAACCGGGGAGAAGAGGGTTTGGGTAATTCGTATGCAGAGGAAGAGGAGCCCGATGATTTTTTGGAACAGTAGAGAAAACCGGTTAACCGTGGATGGTAACCACGGGGGATCTAAAAATAGAGTGTACTTGCAGACAATAGGAGAAAAAAGGAGGAACAGCGGGATTGCCTGAAGGGCGGGTGGTCCGGGCGGTCGGCGGGTTTTATGACCTGAAGAACGCGAAGAAAGAAATAAGGGCCCGGGCCCGCGGGAAATTTCGGGGGCAAGAAACCATATATGTCGGGGATTGGGTGGAGTATAGCCTGACGCCGGACGGTGGGGGCGTAATAGAAAGGATTCTTCCCCGTAAGAATCTGTTAAAAAGGCCGTATGTGGCCAATGTTGACCGGATTGTTCTGGTTTTTTCCCTCAAGGATCCCGATTGCCCACAGTTGTTGATTGACAGATTTTTGTTGCTGGCGGAGGATTCCGGCCTCGGAATAATACTGGTCTTCAATAAGGCGGATTTGACGGGCCCGAATGAACAGGAGCAATTGGCCGGGCCTTACCGGGATCTCGGGTACAAGGTTATTTATACCAGCGCCCGCACACAGCAGGGAAAAGAGGTTTTACTGAAGGCGGTGGCGCAAGACGTGACCGTTCTGGCCGGGCCGTCCGGGGTGGGCAAGTCCTCCTTACTTAATATGATTAATCCGGCTTTTCGCCTCAAAACCGGGGAAGTAAGCGCAAAAATCGGGCGGGGACGGCATACCACTCGCCGGGTGGAGTTGCTTCCCATTACGGAAGAGGGTTTTATTGTCGACACTCCGGGTTTTTCCCGTTTAAACTTGGATTTCATTGACGGGGCCCGTGGGTTGACCCAACTTTTTCCTGATTTTGCCAGTAAGGCGGAGAACTGCCGTTTCACCGGTTGCCGCCATGTAAAGGAACCCGATTGTGCGGTAAGGGAAGCCGTGGAAAAAAAAGCGGTTAATTCCTGGCGTTATGAGCATTACTTGCTTTTTTTGGAAGAGATAGAGAATCTGCAAGCGCAACGGTATCGTTAAGAACCAGGGAGACTGAACGGAGCAAGGGGTTGAAAAATGACAAGACCAATTCAGGTGGCGCCTTCGATTCTTGATGCCGACTTTGCCAATTTACACAGGGAATTAGAGAAGATTGTCACAGCCGATTGGCTGCATCTGGATATTATGGACGGGCACTTTGTTCCCAATCTCTCCTTTGGGCCACCGCTCGTTAAGAGCCTGCGGGGGAAGACTAAGCTACCAATGGACGCGCATTTAATGGTGGATAACCCGGAGACCCTGATCCCCCTTTTTATAGAGGCCGGGGTGGAGATGATCACCGTTCACCTTGAGACAACGCCGCATCTTCACCGTTTGGTCTCATGGATCCGTGCTGAAGGGCTTATGGCCGGGGTGGCGCTTAATCCCAGCACACCACTGGACGGGCTCCAACTGGTACTACCCGATTTGGACCTGGTATTGCTGATGACTGTTAACCCGGGTTATGGCGGGCAAAAGCTAATCAAAGGAGTACTGGAAAAGGTAGAAAAATTGCGGAAAATTATTAATGAAAGGAACCTAAATTGCCGGATTGGGGTTGACGGGGGGATTAATTTGGAAACAGCGGGAGAAGCTATTGCAGCAGGCGCCGATCATTTGGTGGCTGGAACATATGTTTTTGGTTCCCCGGAACCGGCCGCAGCGATCCGAAGCTTAAGAACACTGTGTGAGGAGGGTTAAAAAATGGCCTTTCAGCATATAGACTCTTTTGTCGAAGCTGTCTATACTGTCTTTGCGAAGATGTTGAACCCGGAACTAAAAGAAGTTAAAGCGGGAAAGCCCTTCTTCAATGAAGACCCGTTGCGAAGTTATGAGATCGCAGTTTTAGTGGGTGTACTAGGCGACATTCATGGACAGGTCATTTGTGGTATGACGGAGGAAACGGCTAGAAATATTATCTCCCGCATGCTGGAAATGCCGATTGAAGAGATTGACGAGATGGGGAAGAGTGCGATTTGCGAATTGAAGAATATTATTATCGGCAATGCCAGCACCAACCTCTCGCATGTGGGGTATAAATGCCTTATTACGCCGCCGTTGATTATGATGAATGGACAGGTGCCAAGTTTTTTGGAGCATGTCGACACCGCCCTGGCAATACCGATTGTTACTCCTTACGGAGAAGTCGAGATCAATCTTTCTTTACGCAAGGATGACCTGGCATCATAAACAAATAGGGAGGCGGGTTGATGGAGAACAATTTAACCGGCGCTACCATGCGCTTTACACCGCGGGATGAGGAACAGGCGCAAGAGATCAATCAGGTACTAAGGGAAGTCTGCATGGCCTTGCAAGAAAAGGGTTACGACCCATTAGACCAGATTGTCGGTTATCTCCTTTCCGGAGATCCGGCCTATATCACCAGTCACCGTAATGCCAGGGTATTGATTCGAAGAATTGACCGGGATCAGATTCTTGAGGAACTAGTCCGGTTTTATCTGGGAAGAGAGGGAAGTTGATGTCTTCATTCCGGATCGAGGGTAGGAAAAAATTGCAAGGGCGAATCAGAATCAGCGGTTCCAAAAATAGTTGCCTGGCCTTGATGGCCGGAGCGGCCCTCGGCAGGGAAGATGTGGTTTTGACTAAAGTACCGGTCAACACCGATGTGCAGATAATGGCCGCGCTTTTACAGGAGATTGGCGTGGAAGTGGAAGAAAAAACCCCGGGTATAATGGTGATCAATGGGGCAAAACTCAAGAGTACTTTAATCCCCCATGAACTGGCCCGGAAATTGCGGGCTTCTTTTTATTTGTCCGGGTTATTCCTGTCCCGCCTGGGGAAAGCCGAAGTTCCGCTGCCGGGAGGGTGTTTTCTTGGACCACGGCCGGTTGATTTTCATATTAAGGGTTTTGAGGCCCTGGGCGCACGGGTCGCAATTGAGCATGGTTTAATGAAGGCCAGTCTTCCCCGGGCCACCGGGAGCAGGATCTTTATTAACAGGAGGAGTATGGGGACGACAATCAACCTGATCTTTTTGGCGGTTTTGGCCGAAGGGACCACGGTTTTGGAGAATGCCGCAAAAGAACCGGAAATTGTGGACCTGGCTGTCCTTTTGAATTCCATGGGCGCCAAGATCAGGGGCGCGGGCACCGAAATCATTAGAATCCAGGGGGTACCGGAATTGCACGGGGCAGAGCATAGCATAATCCCGGACCGGATCGAAGCCGGAACCTATATGATGGCGTTGGCCGCGGCCGGCGGCGATGTGGTTTTGGAGAATGTCATGGTTGAGCATCTCCGGGCGCCCTTGATGAAACTGCGCGAAGCCGGGCTGGAGGTCGAGGAAGGCGAGACAGACCTGCGGCTCGTGGCCTCCGGGCGCTTGCAGGCGGTTGATGTTGAAACCGCACCCTATCCCGGTTTCCCCACGGATCTCCAGCAACCGTTTGGCGCCCTAATGACCATGGCGGAAGGAACCAGTATTATCCGGGAGACCATTTACGATAACCGTTTCCGGTATCTGGACGAGCTGACCCGGATGGGCGCCAACATTAAGGTCGACCGGGACCGGGCCATTATCAAGGGGGTACCGGAATTGAGCGGGGCGCCGGTTGAGACCCCGGATTTGCGGGCCGGAGCAGCCTTGGTTGTTGCCGGATTAGGAGCGACGGGTGTGACCGTCGTTGCCAATGCCGAATGCATTGACCGCGGTTACGAGAACATGGTGGAGAAACTCAGAGAAGTTGGCGCTTGTATTTATCGTCAAGACGCTTAGCGTCTCGGCGCCCAAGCGTCTTGACGTTCTAGTTAACGTGCTGGTCACGTTAACTAGTCAATTGGGGTGGCGTAGCTGTTCCGACTTACTCCGGGAGCAAGGTGTCGGCCCGCAAGCCCCGGCGGAGGGCTTCCAGGGCCAGGATCTCCCCGGGCGGAATGTTTCCGAGATTGACATTGGGGCCAAACCTTTTTATAAAAAGGAGTTGTTGTTTTTTCAGCGGCGCTTCCCAGATGATCCGCTTCCAGCAGGTGCAAGCAAGCAAATTTTCCAGCCCGTCAGGGTCGATTTCTCCAGCTTCATCGTAAAGGCCTGCGCTTTTTCCGGATTCACGTCCTTCGATGATGACAAAATCAGCCCCTTCTTCCAAGTCAAATGTCAACTGCGCCCTCATCTCCCGGTGGCTTAATTTAGCTCCGGGTTTTTTCTTGCCCACCTCCGTCAAAACCCGGAACCCCCTTTTTTTTGCCTCTTGAATCAAACCCTTCCGTACTGCCGGGCTCATCGTAATACTACCGTCGGAGATCTCCAGAAAGTCAAAGCCCAACTCGCGGGCGTGGTCAAGAAAAGGAACGCTTTTTCCTTGGAGAACAGCGATCTCCAGAAGAGTTCCGCCGGGAAAAACACCGATCCCCTCTTCCCGCAGGAGTTGGATTTTGGCGGCCAAAACCGCTTTGGGGTAAAGGGCGGAAGTACCAAAAGTAAATTTGACCAGGTCGACATAGGAGGCGGCAAGGGCGAGCCAATCGCGGGTCTGGTCGATGGGCAACCCTTTGTCGATGACCATGGTCAACCCGGTTAAACGGGGCTTTTCCGCCCGCCCGGTTTGCGGTTGGTCAATTATTTTTTCCCAAGAAGACAGCGCCATCCCGATCTCCTCCTCATTATCCGCGCAGATAAGTGAAAACCAATAGTTTCATGGGCTATTAGTGTATGCATGAGCCGTTCTATCCGCTCATACAGGAGGAAAGGCATGGACGGAAAGGAGGAATCTCCGGCTTGGATTGAACATAGATCTAGTTTAGATTGGTGGAGACGGAGATAAAACGATGAACACAGGAAAATTAATCCTGACCGTCCTTTTTTTACTGGGAATGGTCTTCCGGAACAATTTAATCGCCGCCAGCGCCGGCACGCTTTTGGTCATTAAACTGGTTAACCTGCCATCGGCCCTGAAAATACTGGAACGGCATTCTCTGGAATGGGGTTTGCTCTTCCTCCTCCTTGCGGTTATGGTACCCTTTGCCTTGGACAAAATTGGCCTCAAAGAAATAGGCCGGACCTTTATCACCCCGGCAGGGATTACGGCAATTGTTGGCGGGCTTCTCGCTGCTTACCTGTGCGGACAGGGGGTAATCCTTTTGCAGTGGAAACCCGAGATTATGGTGGGCTTGGTCATCGGCACGCTGCTCGGTGTCTCTTTCTTAAAAGGATTCCCGGTGGGTCCGTTGGCTGCCGCAGGATTAACCGCGTTACTCCTCCATTTTTTCGGCTTAGGAAAACCGAGGTGAGTTGGGGTCTATGGAAAGAAAGGTTCTCTCGCAAATAGCCATGCTCCGGGCGATCTCCGGGATCCTGGAGTTCAGTGCCGCCTTGGTGATTATCCGTTTGAGCAGAGTCGAAGCGGCTTTGCGGATAAATGCCTTATTGGGGCTGATCGGGCCTTTGGTTTTTCTCGCCGTCAGTGCCCTTGGCATCGTGGCGCTGGCAGTTAAGATTTCACCTTATAAAATAATCCTGCTGGTCGCAGGGGCTTGTTTTATTCTTTGGGGTACCAGGAGTTGAAGGCAGGCGTAATCAATAACAGCGATGCGGGTTTTTCGCGTGCACGCCACACACGCACCGCCTGCAAACAGAAGAATTTCCGGCGTGCGGGTGGAGCCCGGGTCGCGAAAAAAGGGAAGTGGCAGTGATGAAACTCCTCTTAATGCAGCGGAGTTTTCTCTTTGTGACCGCCGGGTTTTTCCTCTTGTTTACCATTGCCTTGATGGTTTTCCCGGGAGAGGGATTGGCTGCAGCCGAAGAGGGTCTGAAAATTTTTTGGGAAATTGTCCTTCCTTCCCTATTCCCCTTTTTCGTTCTTACCGAAATTTTGCTGGGGTTGGGGGTAGTTCATTTTTTTGGGGTTATTCTGGAACCATTAATGCGGCCACTCTTCAATGTGCCGGGCGCCGGAGCTTTTGCCCTTTCGATGGGGCTGGCCGCCGGGTATCCAATGGATGCGGTGATCACCGGAAAATTCCGGCGGATGGGCCTTTGCTCCCGGGTTGAAGGCGAGAGACTGCTGGCGTTTACCAACACAGCGGATCCACTCTTTATGTTTGGCGCGGTGGCTGTGGGGATGTTCGGCCGTCCGGAATTGGGTCTAATCATTGCCCTGGCCCACTATTTATCGGCTTTCTCCATCGGCTTTATTTTCCGGTTTTACGGGCGAAAGCAAAGGGGTAGACCAGAAAAAGAAGAAAAAGTGGCTGCCGGCGCCGGTCTCTTCAGCCGGGCGGTCAAAAGAATGCAGCAGGCCAGAAAGGAAGATAAGCGGCCGGTGGGACAGTTATTGGGCGATGCGGTGAAAGAATCGGTTAGTTCTTTATTTATGATTGGCGGTTTTATCATCCTCTTTTCCGTTCTCTGCCGCATGCTGGAGGTTACAGGTATCTTCCAGATGCTTTTGCCGGTTGCCGGTGGAGTATTGAGGATATTCGGCCTGGAACCGGCGCTGGCTTCGTCACTGCTTAAGGGGTTCTTCGAAATTGATCTGGGGGTAATGGCCAGCGCCCGGACGGTAGCTCCCCTCAACGAGCGCCTGATTACCGCCGGTGTAATCATCGCCTGGAGCGGACTATCCGTGCACAGCCAGGTAATGAGCGTGATCCACGGTACTGACATCCGGATCCTACCCTATCTGGCCGCCCGGGCGGGCCATGCTTTCCTGGCCGGCTTCTATACTTTTCTTCTGAACGGTTTTCTCAAAACAGCCGTGGGTGGTTCCCTTCCAATTGCCGGTTCTCTCTCTCCTGGCTTTTTATACCGCTGGCGCCTATCGACCACCAGTTTTCTTTTTCTCCTGGGAGTCCTGTCTTTATGGTCCATCCTTCTCTATCTGGGAGGCCGTTACCGTTTGGTAAGAAAAGGGAGGAAGGCCAGGGATAGCAGCGGAAATCCCTTTTCCCATGCGTAATTTTTTTGCCCCGCAAATTTTTTCGTTTATGTACAGGTAATTAGAAGGATGTTTCCATGTTTATAACCGCCAAAAGCACCAAGGGAAGCCTAGTTTTATGGTCCTTAGCTTGGGGAAGATAAAAAACAGAAAGGGGGTGTTACATAATGGGAAGCGGCCAGAAGAGAAATACTTTAATGGTTAAAGAAGCCTACCAGGCTTTGGACCAATTCAAGTATGAAGTGGCGCAGGAGCTGAATATCAATACCCAACCCATCCAGGGTGATTACTGGGGATTTATGACCTCACGCGACTGCGGTGCTGTTGGCGGTCACATGGTTAAGCGGATGATTGAGGCGGCAGAACGGTCACTGGCCAACCAGGCTGCCTATCAGACCACTTCTGCTTTCCGGCAGACCCTCAGTGCCAACCAGAGCGTCAGCCCGGGGGGCCCGTCGGTCTTGAGTTCAATTCCAGGTTTTAGCCCGCAGCAACAGCAACAGCAGCCGCAGCAATAATCTGCAAACAAGGGAAGACGAACCCTATTGACGAAAGATCATCTTATGGAGTGAAATGCTGAATGGGGTAAACGGGAGTCCCGGCCGGGACTCCCGTTTACTGTACGCCAGGGAATAAAAGTGCTTTTTACCAGTGCCAATCATGAATTTACTTTGCATATGCTGATTTAGAGTCGTAAGCAACGGCTTGTTAAAAGATGGAGGTGAAATGGTTGAGTACACGGTCTAATGTTTATTTAAAAACGGAACGTCTCAAAGTCCTGAAGGTCATTGGTGAGGCTGTCGCCCAGGTGGTAGTGGAGAGCGAGACAGATCTCAAGGCGAAAAAAATCGAGAAAATTGAGGCCAAATTGGGTCCGGTGACCGATCATGTCTTCAAAGATAAAGTAGTCAAGCAAGGTGTGATTATAAAACAAATCATCTTTGTTGATTCCCGTGACTTCCTCCGTCATGCCAAAGAAGAAGTTCCCTTTATGACCAGTGTCACGATCCCGGGGCTTAAACCCGGTGATGATATAGAGATTCAGAACCACCTGTTGAATATTGATACCGACTTCCAGTTGGAACATGCTGCCGACAGCAGTAAAGAAGAGCGGAAGCTCCGGCAGAAAATTGTCGCACACATCTTGGTCAAAGCCTCCCAGTGGCGACAGGTGGATGTGGTAACCGATGTTCATTTGTTTCCACGCTTCAACTCAATGGGCAGGAGATTTTGCTCCCATTAAATGAAAACCCGGCGTATCCTGTTGGCGGAAGTGCTGCCGGGCTGGAGGGCAAGGAAATCCTTGCCCTTTTTTTCTATTCGCCCTTCCCTACCAGTCCCGGGTAAGACCAAAAAAAGGGGTTTCCTCCGCCCCCGCGTGTACGTGAGTGGGCGTATGCTCGCGTATACCTTCGCGTACACGTACGTCCTCAGATGTACGTGCACATGGTGTACGCGCATGTTCATGCGCACATGGATTCACAGGTGCGCGTTCATGCACATGTTCGTGCATACGCGCGTCTTTACGCACACGCGCAGATTCGTGCGCGAAGAGACCGGAAAGAGCAAATTTTTCCTCGAGCAACCAAGCAAATTCTTTCATTGCCCGGGTCCAAAATTTTTCGGGGAGAGAAAGCAGATAAGTGGGACAGAAAAACTCTTCAGCCAAAGGACAGGTCTTGAGGGCTCCGGAAGAAAGCCCGGAACGGACGGTGCTTTCAGGCAAAAGAGAGACGCCCAGTCCAATCCGGACCAACTCTTTGATACCCTCAAGATCATCGAGTTCCAAAAGAATTCGGGGTGAGAGACGGCGCCGGCGGAAGCTGTCATTCAAAAAGTCCCGGAAGCCACTGAGCGGCGAAGGAAAAATCAAAACCTCATTGGCCAGATCTTGAAGGTGTAAAGGGGAAGTCGGGGGCTCCCATTCTCCGGGGGTAACCAAAAGGATTTGCTCCTGGAAAAGAGGAAAGCATTTTAAGTTTCCGGTGTGGGCCGGGGTATTGACAAACCCGAAGTCCACATCCCCCTTAAGGACCAACCCGGCAACCTCTTGACTGGAGGCGGTCTTTATGACCAATTCACCGGTGGGAACCCGGCGTTTATATGCCCGGAGGAGTTCAGGCAAGCAGTAGGTGATGGTGGTAGAACCGGCGCCAAAGGATAGGGATAAAGGTTTTTTTGGTTCGTGGTTTTTCAGCTTATCTCTGCCTTCAGCCAGGAAAAGGTCAATTTGACGGGCATAGGGAAGAAAGAGTTCTCCGGCAGGCGTCAACCTGGTCAAGGGAGTTGAACGGCTGCGCCGGACAAAGAGAACCTGCCCCAGTTCTTCCTCGAGGGTTTTGATTTGCTGTGAGACAGCCGGCTGGGTAAGATGTAAAAGAGCGGCGGTTTGCGAAAAACTACCGTTTTTCGCCAGGAGAAGAAAGGTTTGGAGGTGGGAAAGTTCCATCAGAACACCTCCTGATAAGGATTGATAATCGGACGGGGAAGGAATTAATTTATATTATACCATTTTTGTAATTAAATTCCAACACAATTTTTACATGCATATGAAACATCAGTAATCGGGGGCCGAAAAAAAATCCCTCGTTCTTCGGCGCCAGAATTACTACATCGCAGAATACTGGGGGTTGACACGAAGAAAAAAATATTGTATTATGTATGAGGTTTTATTGAAGTTGGGGCCATTAGCTCAGTCGGCAGAGCACCTGACTTTTAATCAGGGTGTCCGGCGTTCGATTCGCCGATGGCCCACCATCCGGTCCCATCGTCTAGGGGTTAGGACACCGCTCTTTCAAGGCGGCGGCAGGGGTTCGAATCCCCTTGGGACTACCATTTAAATTTACCGCCTGCTCTGCAGGGGGTTTTCTTCTCTGTTGACTTGCCAGGCGGATCATGTTATAATTTCAAGAAGAATGGTCGCGTGGCTCAGCCGGTCAGAGCGCTGCGCTCACATCGCAGAGGTCACTGGTTCGAATCCAGTCGCGACCACCATCAGCTTTACGTTTTACGGAGCCGTGGTGCAGTCGGTTTAACACGCCAGCCTGTCAAGCTGGAGATCGCGGGTTCGAGTCCCGTCGGCTCCGCCATTTATCAATCAGGGCCAAGGTAGCTCAGTTGGTAGAGCAGAGGACTGAAAATCCTCGTGTCGGCGGTTCGATTCCGTCCCTTGGCACCATAAATATTTTATTTTTAGGGGTTTGAGTGGGTTTGAACATTCAAACCTCTTTTTTTTGCCGGGAAGTGGGTGGAAGATGGAAATAACAGAGGAATTCGTCAAGAAATGCCGAAGTAATACTGCTATACTGTTTTGCAGGGAGAGGATGCGGGGTATGCTCATATTCCGAAAGGCAAAAATGACCGATGTTGAAAATTTGCACAGATTAATCAATTCCTACGCGGAAAAAGGGCTGATGCTGCCAAGGTCCAGGAGTATGATCTACGAGTGCCTGCGGGAGTTTACCGTGGTGGAGGAGGAGGGAAAGTTTCTTGGCACCGGGGGCCTTCACATAATCTGGGAAGACTTGGCGGAGATTCGTGCCCTTGCCCTGGCTGATGGCGTCACCGGCCGGGGGATTGGCCGGAAACTCGTGGGAATGCTAGTGGAAGAGGCCCGGAGTTTGGGTATTCCCCGGGTATTTGCCCTTACTTACCAGAAGGAATTCTTTGAAAAATGCGGGTTTAGGTTAATTAATAAAGAACAGATGCCGCATAAGGTATGGAAAGAATGTATCAACTGCCCGAAATTTCCCAACTGTGACGAGCATGCCATGATGATCGAGGTCTTCGTAGCAGGCGGTGAAAGCTGAGAAGTTGATGGGGAAGGGAACCGGTAAAAACAGGGCAAAGGCGGAAAAACCCCGGTACGCCCGTGAGTGGGGACAGTTTTTTACTCCGGTGCGGGTGGCGGTTTTTGTCTGGGAAATGCTGCAACAGATGATTCCCGTCGCCGACTTTCCCCGTTTCCGGGTGATTGATCCTGCCGCCGGAGAGGGTGTCTTTCTCTCCTCCGGCATTAAATTGGGGTTGCTCGCACCCCAGCAAATAACAGGAATTGAGATTGACCCCAGGCTGCGTCCACCAGCGGAGTTAAAACTCCGCTGGTTTCAGGCGGACGGCCTTCTGGACGGTGGGCCTGCCGCTCTTTCCCGGGACAGTTTTGATCTGGTGGTTGGCAATCCCCCCTTTGGCCGGGGCGGCAAGGAAAGGCTTGCCGCCGACCTTACCAGTGGCGACTGGCAAAGTGCCGGCTGGTTATTGGCTGAAGGGTATGATAAAAAGGATTTGGCCCGCCTCTTGCGCCTGCCGGTAGAGGCGCTTTTCCTCCGGCGTTTTCTCGCGTTGTGCCGGCCGGGCGGCTACGGGGCGATTATTCTGCCTGACGGTTTTCTGGGTAACGACCGCCTGCAGCGGGAGAGGGAAGAATTCTCCAGCCGGGCCCGGTTATTG
>FZPS01000099.1_pt278 | contig 13645 bp, 6 predicted proteins | sample 1817821 | NCBI WGS metagenome assembly FZPS01 (sample SAMEA104158645, study PRJEB21678) | metagenome | place: Germany | collected 2015-04-21 | reverse complement strand
CATTGTCAAACCATATCCTGGTCGGAACACCCCCGATGTGGTTGAAGATGTTTGTGAGCCCCTCTGTCAGGCACTGCAGGTTTTCCCCCTTAAACAGCTGCATGTAGCCGCCGTTGCTGTGGGGAATAAAAAGGCATTAATAAAATTCTTTAAAAACAAAGAAAATTGTCCGGCAAAGTACCCAATTACAGTTTATTATGGCTACTCAAATAGCACACAACCTTGTGATTTGAAGTCCTCCACTCTTGCAAGCAATTCTTCTGATGTAACTTCGAGATATTCAGCCAAACAACCCAAACAATAGAATTTTTTTATTCCACGTCCGAGCATTTTTTTGTTCAGACCGATAACATTTTTGGTAAGTTGCTTTTTGCCGCAGGCAAAGCAATCCACGCTATTCGTTCGCTTCATTGTTGTAGACCTCGCTAACCGAAAATTGTGGTATGTCCTTGCCACGATATTCCGAATCCAGAATCCCCAGCTGCAGTTTTATGGTAGCGCGCATTGCACAAGCGCGTCTTAGGCAATAGCGGTTGAAATTTCGAGCAGATATGTCTTCTGGTTTTCTCACGTTCGGGAATAGTAATTTTAAATAAGCGGTAGCAATACGCTTAACCGCTTCTGTGTCACGTGTATCCGCTGCTTCGGGAACACGTACCAACTTGTCGACCACGGCGCGGTAAGTAGTGTCGCTTCTCAATTCGTGGAGGATAGCACAAAAGTATTCCGAGTTCAATGCCCAACCTGATATTTTCAGATCATCATTCATGCGAGGGATATGCCACCCTTTAATGAAGCCGTGAAAACGCTCTATTAACGCAGATTCATGAAACACCGCAGGTAGTTCCTCAAACATATTTGTTGTACCGTCAAAGTCCATTGTTTCTTTTGATATGTTCCCGCATAGAATAACGCCCGCATCGGCAACACCCTCGTAATTACCAACTGTATATACGCCAAACTCAAGATATCCTTTTAAAGCAGCACGCATTTCATCTATGTCAGTAAAAGATATTGTTTGAACTTCGTCAAGAGTGATAAAGTCATTCCCGGAAACAAGCCCTTCTGTTCTTTTTGACATGTCATAAAACATCTTAGCGCGGCTCATAACGCCGCCGCTTGACAACCATCCGAAACGACTGACCCGCCCAAATAAATATGACTTCCCTGTCCCTTTCGGTGCTAGTTCGATGAGGTTCAAGCGTTTTTCCAAAAACGGTAAAAGTCTAGTCAACACAGTCAGTTTTTCCTCTTCACTTTTGTAGCCACTCGCGTTATAATCAACTGCACCAAGAAGAACATCAATCCATTCGGCGGTAGAAAATTCCCAGCGCACATCTTTATAATAATCAAGATCTATCGAGTAAGGGCAGAAGTTTTTAAAGCTAATTAGGCGTATTTTACCCGGCAACTTAGGCTTAGCACTATCATCTGGAGGACGATAGCCTAGCTCAAGCATACCCCAAGTTTCACGTCCCTTGACAAGTTCGTTTTTGCAAAAGTCCCAAACCATATCTTCAATAATAGTCTGTTTTGAGGTTAAGCCAAAGTCAGGTAACGCAAATGACACTTCACCGGTGCCGATATCGATATCAACAGAAATTTTTGCAAGTAATTTCACCCGCTCATTTTCCTTAATGATACGGTTTTTAATAGCAGTCCAGTCCTCTTTTCGAGGAATATACTTACGAACAAACTCTACTAGTTCATCCTCGTTGAACTCACCAGATTCATCCTCGAATCTGTGGAGAAGCCAATCACGCATAAAAGAGGGAAGACTTAATGCAGATAAGAAATTACTCGTCTTTAAGTCTTTATAGACAACCATATCGTCAAAACATTTCTTCAACTTTTCGATCATATTGAATTCCCTCCTCCATTAGAACCAGTCTGAGTCGTTTACCTTTCCACTTTCACGTTGGACGTCAAATTCTATTTGTCCTATTAAATTATCCCCTTCAAATACATCAGCAGTGTATTTTCCTGCTCTCTTAATATCTGGGAACGTTACCTTGTGTTTATTGTTGCCTACTGCTACAGCAGGGTAATTCCTTTCAAGCACCCGCACTGACACGTTTTTTAGAGGATTTATGCTGAACAGCACAATTTCAGCGTTCTTTTTATAACTTGCAGTTGTCACAGGTGTAGTATTGGTTACCTCAATTTTATCATCAAACAGTGCAATCTCAATAACTGGAATAACTACTTCCTCCAGGGTTGCACCTCCGTGCACTTCAACACTTGCCTTACGCCCACCCTTGAAGCGGTCGTAGTTTGCAAGAACCCAAAAACCATTCTCTTTGGTTGCATATTCGGATTTTACATCAGCTTCACTGCAAGGACAGCATCTTCCTGAATGCTCACCTTTTGACGCCATTTTCCATTTGCATTCTTCCTCGTTAATTACAGCCAGACGACTCGACCCGTGATCCGAAACAAGAATGACTTTTTGAGCGTTCCTTCCGGTAAGTTTTGTTTTAGCCCAGTCTAAAGCTTCGTCGACTATACGAAGTTCTTCTGCAAGATGAACCGGTGTTTTAATCGTTTGATAATTATAATCCTGTTCACCATCGTGCTTAATTTCATCCAGTTTTTTCGTCTGCGCTTTATCGCCACTCCAGGCATCATAAAAATCATTGTTAAAAGACGTGATGGAAGGAAGATTAGCCCGGACTATATGAACGGTTATCTTCAAGCCAAGCGCCTTAGCTCGGCTTTGAATATAACCGACATACTCTGCTCCAAGCGCATCAACCCAATACAATGCAGCGTTTGTTTTTTCAAGACTATCGAGAACCTCACCCCGTGTTTTTAAGCTGTTATATGGGCGGTTTCCATCAATAGCCATTTCCCGAACTTGCCTATGAAATTCCGAAGTAAGCCTGTTCGTTAACTTTAAACGCTTATATTCGGCAAAATAGTTAGTCAATAACTCACCTTTATCCCCAGTAAATGAATAATCATGAAGGTATTCATACAAGGTGGGATATATGTCTTTAAGGGAATTGGGGATATCCGTAAATCCATTTAAAGACTCTATGATGGCCTGTCGCTCTGCCAATGTGTTATCAGTTAAATAATATATACGGTTGCTATCTTTTACTTTTGTCTCCGCGATGTACTCAGCAATGTCGCTGTCTTTCATATCTTTTAATAGGATTTTCCTGGCAGCATACATTTGAGGGAACTGCTTGTCGCTCTTGGCAAAGTCTAACAATGCGTAAATTAACTGTTTCTTGTATGTACTGTAGCTATCAGATGTATCCGCCACATATTTGAGATAAACGTTTGTAGTAGATTCAAGTTTTAACTTGAGAAAGCTACGCCAATGGAATAGCCCATACCCCTCAAGATTCCTGTCCGCAAGGAATTCTGCCCAAAGGGGATCCGGTAGACAAGTCTGAGGGACAACAAAAGAGGGTTCGACCAATTGTATTGCTTCATAGGCTGAGCATACCTCTTTTATGTTATGAAGTGGCAGAGATGTTTTAACAAACAGAGTTTCATTTGCACCATTTTCTAAGTGGGAAAGAAGTGTCTTAAAGCCATCTATCCCAGATACACTCAATGAGATCGGAAACTTAATTATTTCGTACAAAGCTCCAGGCTTCAAAAAACACACCTTTCTGCTGTCAAATTTTTTGTCGTTTGCGCAAAGATCTTTCATGATTGCTCGTATGCCACGGCAGAGAACAACAACTTTCGCCGAAAGCGTTAAATCCTTAAGTTTGCCGACAAAGCTTTTGTTACCACCAAGTGAAATGCTTTCGCCTAATCCGAGTAATAGGGTGTTCTCTAAAATGGTAGTAAGTTTGTCAAACAGTGCATCAATGTCGGGAAAGGCGTCATTTTCAGTACAATAGTCACTAACACGCATTTGCCCAAGGGTAACAAGACTATTCAGTATGTCCGTGTATTCAGTAATGTCGTCGACAACAACAATAAACGGCGTAGCTACATCACTAACCAAGTATCTTTGTATGTTTGCTAGCGCCGAGCTTGCCGACTCGATTTTCATGGTTCCCCTCCATCCAACATGATTTCAATTCCAACGTTCATGTTATCCTTGATTAACCTCTTGAGATATTCCTTAGCTTTGCGATCATCCATCTTTTCAATTTTTTCAAGAACCTTTTTACACCCACCAAGATTGTATCTGGCCTCAGCAAATTTTTTTATTTCACGAATTATTACAGGGTTACAGTAATAGTCATAGTAACCGGAAGGAACAACCATTTCGAGATGAGAGCGCACCTCATTAATATCAGGAAGTACAGCGATAAAACGACCGACAATATCACGCGCAAATGCCGCATCAATTTTTTCTGAATCAGAAAGGTCCTCAAGAAATGCTGCTTTTGTTTTTAGAAAATCAAGGGCGAATTTGACGTCCGCATCTTCGGGGTTGTTCCTATTAATTGCATCAAAAACTCGACGGGCATCGCTTTGAAGTTTAGCGGGAACAAGAGCAAGTATGGGGGTCCTGTTTTTGTTTGACCACTCCTTCGGCGTTTTCGACGAAGTTTTTTCCTCCCACAACTGATGAAGTTTGTATTTTTCCTGTTCGCTTCTTATCTCCTTGGCAAACGCCGCTACGTTCCTTTCGTATTCCGATTTATCCGACGTAAAAGAAGTCATCGGTAACCTTGAATACAGCGCATTTACCTCGCTGTCGCTGAATCCAGTCAAATGGTAAGAGTACACACTTTTGAAAACATCAATTTTCGACCCAAAGAAATCAATAATTGTACTCGCATTGGCCTCAAGTTCCGAGAGGAATGCGCTCCTTTTTTCATAGGGAAGTTCGCCGTCTGCTACAATATCTCGAAGAGTTGGAAGAAATGCTTTAAGATGGGGAACTTCCATAACTAGCGCCGGATATGGTATTCTTATGGACCTTGCTTTTTCACGCCATTCTTCAAGGCATGCTGAAAAAGTGGAGGCCTTAGCGTTTATACGGTTGCTTGCCGCGATAATTTTGTAATCTATAATCAACTTTCGAATTTCATCCTCGCCAGTTTTTCGATCCCAAAGCCATAATGCTTCTCCGGAACTTAATTTGTTTTTTACGTCAAGCAACACATCCGGGGCATTAATTTCATCTGCCAATGCCAATAAATCACCATTTTCAAAGTACAACAGGAATTCCTTCATAGCTTTCAAGGCATTATCGCTAGTGAGTAGTGTTGCCAAGTTCCCTGCCGCAGTGGGATTCTGAAGTGACATATGCCCTATAGTTGATGCAATTTTAGCAACACTATCACCGCTATTATCGGGGTTAGCAAGCGCAGCTATTTTGTCGATGAAGTCATCTAGTCCGTAGATGTCTATTTCCTTGAAACACCAAATTGGATAACCAAATTCTTTTAACTTGGAACGAAGGCGAACTGCAGTTTGCTCCACAGATAAGTTATCAGGAAAACCAAAAACAACCTGAGCAAAATCAATAAAAGCTTTTTGCTCTTTGGTCATAACCTCTATATATTTTTCCCTGTAATGTAAAATAGGAGTATTTTTATGCTTGATGTATTCCCCGATAATCTCCGCTAATTTATCAACACTCATCTTATCACCGGTTTCGCCGTCGCTGTATCGATAAGTATCAGCGGCGTATTCCTTAAGCAGGAAACCTGTCAAGAAAGAATATAGGTTACATGGCATAAAACCTTCTTCCATCAGCTCATCAAAGACATCACCCACTGCGATACGGCCGTCACGATCAAAAGCTGCCCCTATCATAGCATCTACTTTTTGTTTCAGCTTTGAAAGTGGAAGTGTTGGTGTCTTCTCCCAATAGTTCGGTATATGCCATGTGCCCTGCATAAGTGGCACAATAAAAGATTGATGATATACGCCACCGCACTTTTGCGATATGCCATATTTTGCACCAGATGGTAAACCTGACACGGCGAACATTTGCTCGCTGACCCTAGCGTTATCAAAGGATAATGGATATCTTCTAATAACTACATTTGAGAGAGCTGTGAGAGCGGATGTTGCGCTTACATAAGGTTCACCCGTTTTTGCATACATCGAATATACGGTAAATGGACCGTTGTCAATATCTGTTTTCCAGTCTTCAAGTACTGTTTTTGCCTTACGGGACATCTCGTCTGCAAGTTTGCCGTCTTTGGCTCTCCAGTATTCCTCGTTAGCAACACACTCCACCCATTGGTTAAAACGTTCAGCGCCCAAAACCGAGGATGAGGCATCAACAAACACAAGCCTTTGATAGCGGTCATCTTTCATAGCATTTTTTAAGAGTACATGAATCCTATTTTGTTCTTCGTCGTTCCGGGCAAATGACATCACAGCATGGAACTTGTATGATGAAGGCTCGTTTGTGATTCTGTTAATAGTAGCGGTAAAGTTTTCACATGTCACTGGTGTAACATCATAGCGAAAACGGAGCGCAGGTGAAAGAGAAAGCGCAGATACAAGGTCCCCTTCTAACACTAGCGATATTGTTTTTGTGTCACCAACGATACGCTTTTTTATCTTATCAATCTGCGCCTGATCACCAGAAACTGCAGCGGCAGCATATTGAGATTTCCCACCGCCAATAGGTTTTGTGTACAGGATCCCGTCTCTAACTAATTTCTTAGCGATGTTTACAGCGCGATTATCTTCTAGATCTGTTCCCTCGAATGCATAGTTTATATTCTGATCTGTTGTTCGGAACAATTCCATACTATCACCAAGCTTCTGGCTGATGGCTTGCATCATCAACACAGTTTTTAGGACACGTTTTTCGTCATAAAGCAATTTATCCTCGTTCAATGGAAACGCATCGAGAATAGTTCTAATTATTGTATCAAGGATACTCTTGCCCGCACCAAAGACGTATTCATCAGTACCTTTTTCATAAAAAAAGTTCCACAGATAATCGATGGTCAGTATGTCGGCATTATCAGGACTGTGATTATTAATAAACCACTGGAATGCCTTCAAGTCCTCAGTATCGGCGTTTTTAATAAAGTTGAACATACTGCGCTGATTGGAAGCGAACGCGCTTGAAATATTCTTGAGGAGTAGCGCAGCAAGTGGGTGAATTGGCAACATTCCTTTCAGTACGTCCTCTGATACATTTACAGCTTTCGACACCGCCTTTCGGGAAAATGGCATACGGCTGTTTAGATCGTCCGCAAGAGAGTCCCATATCTCTTTCTGGGCATCCTTTACTTTTAAGGCATGTCTGATTAATTCAAAAGCAATTGAATCTGGCAGTTCAATTTCTTTACGGACAAAGCGGTCTCGAACAATTTTCCCAGTTTGGTCAGTTTCGCTAAAAATCGAACCTGACATATGCGTCACTATAATCAAGTAGAAAGGTTTGTGGTTGGAGAGTTCTGCAAGTTTCTGAAATTCATCAAGCGATGTGCGGTTTTTTTTGAAATACGCCGAAAATTCGTCCCACACAAGAATAATTGCCTTAAGATTGTTTTTGTCAATTACGTCGGTAAGCCAGGCAATCAAGTCGTCCATGCTTGTGGTGAGCGCTGTGATCCCTCTGCTGTCCGCAAGTGCGAAAATATCGCTCATCAACGCATCAACATTAGCGTTGGGGTTATTTAGTAAATAAATAATATCATCAACCGTTTTGCCTGCAAAGCTGCCCAATCCTCTATATTCCGGCAAAGAAATTAGTGTGTTAAAGAATGACTTGTTCACATCATCAGAGAGCCATGCAGCAACCCCTCCTCGTAGAGTGTTCTCACCCTTGTAAGCAACACCTGCATTACGAAGAGCCTTGGTCACACTCTCGTAAACCGCCATGATAAGTGCGCGGTCGCCATCAATGCCGCCGGATGCGTAACGGTATGCCGTTATGATTTTACCCTGCTTGTGACCAAGTAGTTTGTTACGAAGGTCTGGTTCCGATTGCAATGCAGGGTATTCAGCAAAATAGTCCTTAAGATCCTCGTCGGTGCAATCTAGTAAATTTTTGAGCGTCCATGCAACAAGGGATTTACCTGTACCATAAGCGCCTTCAATCCATATGCCTTTCTTGTCGCTGTTGTTAGCGCGGGCAAGCATCCGTTCAGTCGCCCTAAGAAGGTCGATAAACGTCTTATGCGGGTAAGTCTTCCGCCAGTCAACACCCGCCTTAATGGATGATTCGTTGATTTCGGGAAAATAATCTTGATTAATGTCGAAGTATTCGCTATATTTGTTCATGGTATTCTACCTCCTCAAAACAATTCCAGTACATCGGCAGACGTTTTATCTTCGCGGAGGGTGATTTTGTCAAGATCGTGCGTAAAAGTTGCATTGATAAAATCTGGATACTTCGCTGTGAGTCCAAGGAGGTACCGCTCCATATCATCACGGTCAAAGCCGAATATTAGCGTAGGGCTTATGCCAGAAGATTCCACTGTATGGTCGAGCAAGCGCGTGAGTGTAAACTGATAATACCCCTCACAGGCTTCGGCAAACCTATATAATGCATATAGGACAACACGGTTGTCTTCAAGCGTAGATTTGCTGCGGGTAAGTGTTTCAACCTGCCTACCTTTTAGAGTAACCGTGCCAAAGTTTATCTTTGTGCCAAGCGGAAGGTCGCAAAGGCGTTTGAAAGCCTTAACAATTGATTTAGCGTCTTTTTTACTTATGGCAAGCGAGGTAAGCATATCTTCAACTCTTTGACGCGGATATTGTATGCCAACAAGCAAGTTTTCAATGTACCATTTGATTTGTGGATTATTATATGCAAGCTGAATAAGTATCAAGCCCCAAGCTTGTTCAGTTTCCCAACCGATCTTAGTTATAAGCCTAGAAAAGTCTGTAACGATACTCTTACTGATAAGTGACGCGTCAGAAAGAAAGCGTTTAAACATTGCAATTTGCATAGGTCCCAATGTATTATCAACAAAGAATTCATCTTGCCGGTCAAAGAATAGACGTACCCAATCAAATTTGGGTGCGTGGTCAGCAAAAGTGTTAAGGCTTTTCATTACTCCCCCTCCGCTTTTTGGAAGTTGTATTGAATGGTAGACAAGACAACCACCATTTATGTTATGACATTGTCCGCAGTGAACACAATTTTCGATCCGTAAGCCTTCAGAAAATGATATACACCCATAGCGGCAATTAGATTCACAAACACGGCAAGACGTGCAATATGCCGCTTTGCGAAATATTTGTCTAAATAGTTTAGCATATGGATTTTTTCCCAAACTCGTAGGTATTTTTACAATATAACCATCCTTAGTCTTTTCGATTTTATATTCAAATGGTAATTCCCCTAACGTCTTAATCCACTCTCGCCAGTCTGTGGTAGGATTCGTAACCGTAATAAGCAAAAAGCCGTTAAGAATTTCTTCTTGATAACGCAAGGAATTATTTTTTATATCACGCCCATTTCTACGTTCTATCCAACCGCCGTTAGTTATGTAGCTTTCAATATTATTGTCATCTATTATTTCTTTAATAATGTCTGTGTATTTTTGTATTTCAGAAGGATAGCACATATTGCGGATACTGTCAGCCTTACCCCCTCCCATCGGGCAAAACAAACACCCTGCCCTCGAATTTCCTTTCTTATATGCCTCATTTATCACGAGCCCGTTAGCATAAATATAAAGCCACACCTCCGCAGAAGTCCACTCTAATATAGGGTTGTGTGAATACTGACCTTTTTGCTTTTTCCCGTAATTTTCATAGTCGTAGTCAGCACGCTTAGCGCTTTCGTGCAACCTAACGCCAACAAAGTCCATACCTACATAATCATTTTTACCTAATACCTCCCGCAATTTAAGCGTTTGCGGCGCTGATTTGTGCACCGAACAGCACCAGCGAAGTACACGTGAGGGAGGTCCAAAAAGCCGCCAACTTTCCTCTGGCTTGAGATGTGATGCGGCACGATAAAACTCTATACCCTCAGCACGACATTGTTCTTCGACCTTGTCGATTACTTCATAAGTATCTGGGAATTCCATACCCGTATCACCAAACACCACCATGTAACTGCTTTTTGGCAACGCCTTCTTTACAAGTTCTAGCATAACTATACTGTCTTTACCGCCCGAAAAGGCTACGTGGAAGCAGTCCAAATTGCGGTAACGTCTGTATACATCAAATATCTTTTTAACAGTAATTTGTTCTATGACTGCTAACAGGTCACGGTTCTTATCCACCATAGCAGCAATATCAATCGGGATAAGCGTCTCACCATCCGGCAATACACGCTTTCCATCAGCATCCAGCACAAACTCCAGTTCAGGCGCGGTGTATAGTGTGCCTCCCTTAGTTTTTGCTACCATACGCCCTCGATACCAGTAACAATTTGCCTCAGCCCACATATAAGGCTGTTCATCTTGCTTAGCGTAATTCCAGTGATTTCCGAAGCCAAGAATATCTAGTTCCCGGTAATATACCGGTCGTGGTTCTTTCGAGAATGGCAGGGTACTATCATTTAAAAGTAAACCACCCGTTTGCATGTCGTGCGTGTACGCATACATTGCCCTAATTTCTCCTTTCCCTTAAGATACGTGCTTTTGCAATAACGTCTGCTATAATATCTGTACGCCGAGCGACATAGCCGCTTTCAAACAGGAAGTCACCTATTGTCCTTTCTTTCAAATCTACATCCGAATCAGCAACGGCGGTTGCAAGCACCTCTATATAGTCTGTAAAGCCAGATTCCTTTCGGTAAATCGCTCCGACATTTTTGCTGTTAACCGAAAGACATTGGAATCCAAACAGCTTACTGAAACGTCTGCAATAGCTTTCTAGTAAAAATAGGTTCCATTGATAGCCTTGTATGTACGGAAACGATATAAAACTCTTTACAGCCCGAAGTGGTATAACATTTTTATAGACATACGAAGAAAGGGCATTATCAATAGCATCAATGTCAAAACTGATTTTATCGTCACTAACAAAGGTTTCTTTGTCTATACGAACCATAGTGTCATAAGCGACAATTAGAGACTGGTTGTTGACACTTCCGCGAATTTCCTTTTCTAAATCTAAAAGCTCAGCCAATGTCAATCTATCATGCGTTAAGCAGTAGTCTTCAAACACAGTAACGAAATTCAATGTAGCACCTTTTGGTGTAATGATATTCCCGCGTTTTTCATAGCGGTCGGCTAGATATATTTGAAATAATCCATTCCGGATAGCTGTTTCCGAAAGGTCAGGGTTAAGTTCAAGGCTTTTCGAAACATCAACCCAATTAAGAGAAGCAAAGCCGCGTTGGGAAATATCATCCTTAACCTTATCTTCGGCATTCTTCCATTCACTCACATCCACCTTCACCTTGCTCACATGTGTATAAACACCTGCACATACCCGAATGTAGTCATTGTTTTGTGTCAAGACATGCTTTATTTTATTTATTGGAACATATGGTAATTTTGCTGCTAACTGCCCATATGTCAGACTACTATCTATATCAAAACAGCGGAACACTTCAGATTCTATGGAAACGCGGCCTTTTGTGAAATAGTTTCTCGCATAACGTAAAGACGGTAGAATGCGGGAAAGCACTATCCTTAACAACTCAGAAGAAAAAATGTTTATTCCCTGCAGAAAGTCTGCGTGTAGGTCGTAAAACTGATTATAAAAAAACATCTTGTTACCTTCGGAGATAAGGCATTCAACCAGTTTGGCAAGATCCTCCATGCCAACCTTTGGAATTACAAATACTTTTTCACCTAAACAAATGCCAACTTCCCTCAATAATAAATGAACAGCATTACCTTCTAATATCATTTCTTTACCCGTAGCTTCACGATAAAAATTCTTCAGCTTGTTAATGTCTATGACAGAATTCGGTCTTATGCCGTTCGGAAAACGTTCTTCTATGATGGCTGTTACAACATTTTTCATTTCGTTTTCAATTTGACTAGTGATTTTGCTACCAGTTAGAATGAACCCCTCTAATTTATCATTCCAGATTGCTTCTTTGCTCTTACATTGCTTTAAGCAATAAATAAAAACGTCAGACAAATCACCAAACTGACTCCTGATCGTGTCAAACGTTAACACTGTATTATTCTCTGTGCATGCCTGCAAAACATAGTATGGTTTATGGATATTACAGTAGCTGATAAATTTTAATAGTAATTTTCTTTCAATTTGCCGAACCCTTTCACGAGTTATGCCAAATTTTTGACCTGTAATATCAAGTGTTGCTCCTGTAGCCCTTGTTTTTAAAATAGATATATTTCTCTCGGTTTTAAGTATCATTTGAAATTTACGCCTAATGCTCTCTATCTTATCATCAGCCAACCACCTGACAAAGTCTACCAAAGGTAATTTAATGGTGTTTTCGATGGGTACTGTTGATAAACGTGAAAGTTCCTTGGCTAAAATAATATTATTATCTGTAAATAATTGCATAAGCTTGTCTCTTAATTCTTTTTTTATTTTAAATGCATGTAATAAAGGTTTGACCCTTTGAAGCAAAAGGTTTTTATGAACACCCTCTATTGCCATTCTAAGCTTATTATCATATTCCATCTCTTTAACTAAGTGGGAAAGTATCTTGAACAAGTACATTGCTTGGTCCGTGTTCTTCAGAAAATGTTCAAAAAGCTCTTCTCCCAAGTCTTCTTTCGCAAGTTTAAAATCATTTTTTGTTTTCTCTTCCCTGGACAATGGGCTTACCAATTTGTAATGTTCATTATATATATCTCGTACACTGTTTCTAACCGGAATAAAAGTATAGTAATCTAGTACTTTGTCCGCACAAAATAGTCGTTGAAGGTTAGACCTATTAAAAGCCAAGGTCTTGAAATTATCACGTAATTTATTATAAATATAATCTACCGAAAGTGCCTTATATTGATTTCTAATAAAGAGCTCCTCAGTTTCATCGATTATCCATTTAGTCAGGACCATACGTGTAGAGGAGCATTTAAAAAATAAAATGGGGTTTGCATTGATTATGTCAATTTCTTTTCGAAATAAATTTAAATCTTTCAAAGTAACATATCTTTGATTATTAGCATAACTATTTTCCATTAAATTAATTAAACGGCTAATTGTCTCGGTTTCATTTTTATGGAAAGGTAAACCATTAAACATTTTTATGTCCTTAATATTTTTGATTCACCATTAACTTCTTGCAGTAATTAATTTTACCTCACAAATGAAGAACCTTCAAGAGTTGTAGAATTATGTCGCTTGATTAATTTCTTCTACGATAAAAACAGCCATTCAGCGGAATATTTACCCGGTTCAATACCAAATAAATAGACTTAAGGAGTATTAATTTATGATATTTATGAACACCGCTTCGTTTCTGAAGCTTCTGCCCATATATCATGTATAAGGATAACAAACTGCGGTGACAACTTTGTGTCACTTATCAAAAAAGAACGCTTATTAATAAATAGGTTTAAAGTGGTATGGGTGCCGGTAAAGTCGAATAATCTGTGGAATCTTGCACCAATTGTTGCCACAGCTAAGCCGGTTCACATCGCACCACCCCTGCTCATCAGCCTATGGACCAAAAGGGGCTCAGAATGTACAAAAGTAGATTTAATACTTTAACTATGCGTTTAAAGCAAGATCCAATACGGGACAAATCTCCGCTGGGTCGAGTCCCATAGGAACAGCAGTGAGAACAAGGTCTACCCGGCGAGTTCCGGCGCGAACGGAGGCTTTATGAAACGGACGGTTCCGCCGAAGTAAAGAG
>FZPS01000049.1_pt228 | contig 13648 bp, 14 predicted proteins | sample 1817821 | NCBI WGS metagenome assembly FZPS01 (sample SAMEA104158645, study PRJEB21678) | metagenome | place: Germany | collected 2015-04-21 | reverse complement strand
ATGCAAGGAACAAAGAGGGTAATTACAACAAGAGAAACTAATGTTTGGGCTGGACTTAATAATCCTTGGTTTGCTAAATCAAAAAGTCCAGCTGCTCCAAAATCTCTACGAATGATTCCCATAATAAAAGCGGTAGCCGATTCACGAGGTAATTTTAAAAGTGTTTCCGTTAAAGGAGCTGTAATATCTTGGATTAGGGTTAAAATATGAAAATGTTCCATAATAGTAATTCCTACAGCTCCTAGAATAAATAGAGGAGTGGCTTCTTTTAAAAATTGAATGCTTTTTGAATACATTTTAGAAAATACATTTTTTGCTTTTGGAAGTCTAAGAGGAGGAATATCAATTAATAAGTCCGTAGATTTTCCAGGTAAAAAACGATTTAATAAAGCCCCCACAATACCAAAAACAAGAAAGATCGTAACAAAGTAAAGGATAAAATATCCGATTCCTAAACTTCCCATCATTCCTGTAATAACACCTAGTTGAGCAGAACAGGGAATGGCCAATCCTAATAACATAGTAGCGATAAAACGTTCACGTTTAGAGCCTAAAATACGAGTTGTCATGGTTGCCATGGTTACACATCCAAATCCTAAAATAATAGGAATAATGGCTCTTCCATTAAGACCTAATTTCATTAATCCTTTATCCACAAGAGCAGCAATCCTTGGAAGGTATCCAGAATCCTCCAAGATTGATAAGAGGAAATAAAATCCTACAACCAAAGGGAGTAGTAGTCCAAGAATATAAATAGGGACCATGGTAAATAATCCAAACTCTCCGATAAAGAGATGATACCAAAAGGAACCTTCTTGAAAAAGAGGGGATAAAAGTCGAAGAATAAAATTATAATAATACTGGCCCATTACAACTCCTTCTGTAAAATCTACAATGGTTTGGGCAAAAATTACTCCTAAGAAATAATACATAAGTCCTAAGGTGACAAACAAAATAGGAAATCCAGTAATGGGCTTTAACATCCAGCGGCTAAGCTTTGTTTTAAATGAAGCCCCACGTGAGGTTTCTGAAACTACTTGATCAACGATGGCATTAACTTTTTCTCGACGTAGTTGATAGATTTTTTCACGATATCCAGGATAATCTACCATCTGATGCCTTTCTTTTACATGCTCATCTTGTTCCAAAATCAATAGTGCCTCTGCTGTATTAGGGATTTTAGTTACTATATCTTTCATCGGTTCCATAAGGTCTTCAATAGGATTTCCAGGACGAGCTTGTTCAAGAGAATGGACTAACTCTTGAAATCCTATTTTTTTAGGAGCAACGGTAGGGATAATAGGAACACCTAATAAATTGGATAGTTTAGAAACATCAATAGCTAAGCCATTGCGTTTTACATCATCCATCATATTTAGTGCAATAATCATAGGTTTTCCCATATCAATGAGCTGTTGGGTTAAAAAAAGGTCCCTTTCTAAATGAACCGCATCCACTACATTAATAATAATATCTCCTTGCAAAATGACATCACGGGCAACTCGCTCTTCATCATTAAAAGAAGAAACTCCATATACTCCTGGAGTATCGATAACGATATAGTCCTTATATTTTCCATGGCTAATATCTACGGTGGTGCCAGGAAAATTAGACACATCTACATATAAACCTGTAAAAGCATTAAAAAACACGGATTTTCCTACATTAGGATTCCCCGCGAGTACAATAGTTTTTTGATCTTTATGATATAAGCCCATTGAAATTTGAGCATTTGAATGACAATGACTCATTGTTTACATCTCCTTTAAATGACTCGTACTTTGATTTGTTTAGCAAGTTCATGACCGATAGCCATTTCTTGCATTCGTCTTCTTAAAATAACAGGACCCCGAGAGATTTTATCTGAACATTGAATATGGGCTCCTTCATAAATTCCTAGACGAATGGCTTGGACCCGAACTGTTTCATCAGGAATGGATAAAATTTCAATGGTTTCACCAGGTTGAACATTGGATAATGTCATTATACAAGCCCCCTTTAAATAGATATAAAAGTCTAATGATATTATATTACCAATGAAAATGATTGTCAATGTTAAAAATCTTCATTTTAACGCAAAAAGACTGTAATGCCCAAAAATGAAGCATACAGTCTTTTAAATTTCTATAGATCAAATAAATCCTTTGCTTTTTCTACAGAAGTTTTGTTTGCAATTCCTTTTATTAATTTGGTAGAATAGCGAATATCTCCAATTAAAATGCCTCCTACCAATTGGGATTCTAGGAAATAAAGTTGGCGAAAAACCTTATTTTTTATATCTTTAAAGGATAAGCATTTATAAGAAGATTCTTTATGTATATGCCCTAGATCACCAATGGAAAAAATCCTTGTCTCAAAAGCAGAAAGCATGGTAGAAATAATAGGAGGAACATAGGTCATAGAACCTCCAGCAGCATTTGTACCAGCTACTTTTCCTTGAAGTAAGGCAGGGGGCCACGTACCATTTACTTTACCTTGGAACTCCACTACATCGCCAGCAGCGTAAATAGCAGATAAGGAGGTTTCCATCTTATCATTTACAATAATTCCACGGTTTATTTCTAAGCCTGTATTTTTGACCAGATCAATATTAGGACGAATACCAACAGAAAAGAGAAGCAAGTCACAAGGAAGTATGGTTCCATCATCTAATTCTACACCAGAAACTAGTTCATCACCTAGGATTTGTTTGACTGCTTTACCTAACTTCAAATGAACCCCTTTTGCTTCAATGATTTGTTTGAAATACTCAGAACAAATAGCATCCAACTGTAAAGGTAAAATTCTGTCCATTAATTCAATGACAGTTACTTCCATACCTTTCGTCAGGAGTTTCCAAGCTGCTTCTAAGCCTAATAATCCTCCGCCAACGACAATTGCTTTTTTGACCTTATTTGTATATTCCTTTACTTCTTTTGCATCGTCATAGGTTCGGATAGAAAAGACTCCTTTTTTTTGCAAGGCTTGTGGAAAAGGTACGAAGTTATAACTTCCTATAGCCAAAATGAGTTGGTCATAGGCGTAATGATTTTGGGATGCAGTGATTACTTTTTTTCCCTCAGGGAGAATGGAGATTACTGGATCATTTAGATAAATATCAATATGATGTTCTCTGTAATATGTATCATCAGCTAAATAAAATCGTTTTTCATTGATATCATGAGATAGGTATTCAGTCAAAAAAGGACGATAATAAGGCAGATAAGATTCTTCTGCTAGGATAGTGATGGAACAAGTAGGATCTTGTTTTCGAGCTGCTACTGCGGCTTCTTTTGCAGCTCCCCCTCCACCAATAATAACAATCTTTTTAGGTTCAAGGTTCCTTTTTTTCATGTTGTCTCTCCTTATCATTTTAATAAAAGTGTAACAAGATGTATTGGTAATGTCAACTGGGAGAGCCTTTTTTTGTCATACTTAGTCGAGTTTTTATTTCAGCAACAATTAAAAGTAAAACAGGAAGGATTACTTGAAAAAAGATTGCATAATAAGGATATATTTCTAACCATTCAAATATCTCCATTACGCTATGATAAAGAATAAAAGATAACATTAACATCAAGAAACATAGTGGGGCAGTAATTTGTCTATAGTCATCAAAATGGAAAATTTTCGAAAAACCAATACTAGCTCCCAATAAGCATAGATTGGTTTTTACAAAGCTTGATAATATGAAAACAATGGATACAATGATTTCAATTCGTTCTAAAAATTTACCAATGCTAATGACAAGAACAGCAGAGTAGGTTGGAAAATAATGATTAAATATATTGGAAGTTCCTAAAACTAAAATATTTCGAAGAGCGATAACAAGTAGCAAAAATCCTCCCATGAGTAAACTTAAAAAATAGATCTTATAGGGATTGGTTTTTGCAGGTAAAGAATCAAAAATTGTAGTAAAAATAATGGTTTCAGCAAAAGGAAAGGTAAGGAGTAAAAAGCTTGTTTTTAGAATCGGTTGCCAACCATTATAAAGCATGGGTTTGAGATTGGTAACATTGCTTTTACCTAAAGAGATGGCAATGGTACTGATAATGACAACTAGAATAATAGGAAGTATGAATTCGATGAATCGTCCTAATACCTCAAGGCCACTGTAAATCATATAAATTAATAATATCCCTATACAAAAAGCAACAAAAAATTGAGGCGTTTCAGGAAAGGAAACGATCTGAACAAATTCAGTAATATTTCGAAGAACCAAAGCTCCTAAATGGAAAAAGTACCAAGAAAACAATACAATCATGATTTTACCTATAAACTTACCGAAGACTTGTTCAATAATATCAAATAGATTTTTATTGGGAAAAAGTTGTAGGAGCCTTGCGTAGATAAAAAAGATGGGAAAGGCCATACATACGGAAAGAAAAATGGCAATCCCAGCATCTTGTTTTGCTGTACTAGAACCACCTATAACCAAAGTACTTCCAATCATAAACATGAGTATCATCATGACAGCTTGTTTACTTGAGATGATTTCTTTTTTCATAAAAATTTCACTCCTAAGTTTTTGGATGCATATTGATTTTCAACATGGATATCTATAAAATTTCATAGGTTAAAGATAGTAGTTACTATTTTTTTTATAAAGACAGCAGGACTTGGAATTGTTATTCCAATACTAATCAATAAAAGTAAAATCCAAGATAAAGATAAAAGGGAGCAATATACCCAAAATAATTTTCTTTTTTTCTCTTTATAAAAAGGGATGAGCTCAAGGAAGATAAATAAGAGATAGAATAATGAATATAAGGTAAATAGAAGCATTTTTTAATCACCTACTTTAAGAGGGGCTGAAGTAAGGGAACTATTTTTGATTTTTATTTCAGAGTTCACATGTACTTCCAAATCTTTAAAAATGGTATCCCATTTTTTATCCATTGTTTTCCACAAGGAAGGCATTTCAGCCTTGACTATTCTTCCAAATCCAAAAATATCAGATCCAAAATCTTGTTGTACTTTTTTAATTGTATTTTCAACATCTTGCTCGAGTGTTTTTTCGGCTATGGAGATAAGTTTTTTTCTTCCTTCTTCATCAATATAATTATTTGTGGTATTTTGTTCTTCAATAGCAACTTCTGTAGTAGTAGAAATCATTATTGACAAAATATCATTGTTATAAACGGGGGTTATTTTGGTTTTGTTTTTAAAAATTTCTAATGTAATGATTTCGTTGGGACTTTCTTCTTCTACTTTAATAGTATACACACCACCTTTTATTTTATCTTTTACAAAAAGGAGAAATTTTGAATCTTCTTCATCTAAAAATCCAATGAATTTCTCTTTTTTAAAGACAGCTGTTCCAGATAATTCAGCGGTTTTTTCATCCATATTCATAGTAATTCCAAGGGCTGGTAATATTCCAGAGATGCCTTCTTCTGAGAGATCGTTCATGAATTCATATACCTTTACATTAGGAGCTTTGGATAAACTGCGATTTCCCATAAGCATATCTTCCATTTCAAAAGAACGTATGTCTGTGGTGACACTTTGTTGAAATAGAAGTTCACTTGCTGTTTGTTCTTTAGAAACAAAAAGATTGAGCGTAATTCGAGCTTCGTGATCTCTAGATATCCAGTCTACGATGGAAACAATGTCTTGTGTTGCCACGTCTTTACTGACAACAATAGCTTTGGCATGGCTCCAATATAATTTTTTTGCTGAGATTTTTATCATATTTCGCATGGCATCAAAAATGGATTCCCCTTTCGCTTCAATTTTTCTAGAAGCGATTTTTGATTGGGTCATTGTTTCTTTTAGATCAATAATTTCTGCTGTCAGTAAAAATTGATCTCCTTGAGCATTTTTATCAATGGCTAATCCAGAAACAATAGCAAGCTTATCGATCTCTCTATAATTCCAACACCCAGAAAGTAAAAGCATGGTGATCAGCATAATACTAAAGAGCAAAGCATTCTTCTTCACTGTATGTTACCTCCCAAGGTTTTTAATCAGACTTTATTCTACGACGATTGAAAGTAATCTGTTTAGGACGGTATTTCATATACCACCAAGGAGCTCGGATAGCTGTATCTTTTAAATCCTGTAAATGAAAAGAAGTAAGGTCTAATGTAAATGGGACGCCGAAGGAATGAATACGAAACAAATGGATTAACCATGCAGTAACACCAAAAGTATATCCATATAGTCCTAAAAGAGCAGAGAGAAGAAGGAGGGATGCTCGTGATAAGATGGCCACACCTGAAAGGCTAGGAACCATCAATCCAGTTATTCCAGTAAGTGCAACAACAATGACAATAGGGGCACTAACAAATCGAGCTTGTACGGCTGCCTGACCTAAAACCAGAGCTCCTACAATACTTAACGCTTGACCGATATAAGTAGGTATACGAGTTCCGGCTTCTCGTAGAATCTCAAAAGTTGTTAATAAAATGATTAATTCAAGGATGCTTGGGAAAGGCACATCTTGCCTAGCAGCCGAAATACTTAAAATAAGAGGCGTAGGAATTAATTCTTGATGAAAAGTGACTAATGCAAGATAGATGGCAGGAACGCTAGTGGTAATAATAAATCCTAAGATTCGCAATAACCTTCCAATAGAGGCAAAATAAAAATTTAAATAATAATCTTCATTGGATTGAAAATATTCCAAAAATAGATAAGGTACGGTCATGGCCACAGGTGTACCATCCAGAATAAGAGCAATGCGCCCCTCTAGTAGTTTGGCTGCAACAATATCCGGCCTTTCTGTATTTCCGGTAGTTTTAAATGGAGATAAAGGATGGTCTTTGATGCACTCTTGTATATAGTTAATTCCTAAAGCTCCATCCAAATTAAAATTTTCAAGCCTCTGGTATAATTCAGTAAGAATTTTTTTATTAACAATTCCATCAATATAACAGATACAAGCCTTCGTTTGCGTTTGATTTCCGAGAACTAAAAATTCAAATTTAAGATCTGGTGTCTGAATTTTCCTTCGTATCATTGATAGATTCATAATAATAGATTCAGTAAAACCTTCTCTAGAACCACGTAAAACTCGTTCTGAAACAGGCTCTGTAATGGATCTTGTTTTCCAGCCTTTGGTATTAATGATTAGAGCTTCTGGAAAGCCTTCCACAAAAAGAACTGTATCCCCACTAATAATGGCCGTTACTAGTTGATTTGTATCATTAGTTTTTTGAATTTCATTGGAAGTAATAATTTGATATTGAAGGTAATTGATAATATTTCCTTCGGCTTTTAAAACAGGGTTTCTTGTAATAGGTACAATAATGTTTTTGTTAATTATATTAGCATCGATCATGCCATCAATGTAAAAAATACAACATTTTAAGTCAGGATTCCGTTGATTTTCAAAGGGCCTATGGATTAACGTATCATCATTAAGAAAAATTTCTTTTATGATTTCTACATTTTTTTGTAAGGATGTAGACAAAGTATAGTTTCTTGCTGGGGTCATAATTGTAATCACCTTATCCTAAAATTGTATTACCAAAAGTATTTACATAAATAGGATGTTATATTCAAAAATCATTTCCTTAGAAAATCTAAAAGAAGGAAAATGAAAAAGGTATGGTAACTTGAATGAAAATATTATACAATTCATGTAGGGGATTTATAATTTGCAGATCCATGGAAGGAGGGATACATTGAATCCGCATTTTGATATTCATATCCTATTTTTCTTTTTTATTGCCTATTCATTTTTAGGCTGGTGTTTAGAAGTTCTTTTTCATATCTATACACAAAAAAAATTTATTAATAGAGGTTTTTTACATGGACCTGTGTGTCCTATTTACGGTAGTGGGGCTGTACTAATGATTTTATTTTTAACGCCACTACAAGGGAACCTTCTTTATTTGTTTGTTGGTGGAGTGGTGGTAGCAACCTTATTGGAGTATGTAACAGGTTATGTCCTAGAACTTGCTTTTGATACAAAATGGTGGGATTATTCAAAAGAACCATTGAATATCAAAGGATATATTTGTTTACGATTTTCCTTAGCTTGGGGAATAGCGGGAGTATTTTTAATGAAAATTTTACATCCTACTATCGAAAAAATCATTCTTGCCATTCCTGAAGTTGTAGAAGGACACTTGTATACCTTGCTTTTAATTGTTTTTGTGGTAGATGTTACTTTGACCATTAATTCTTTAATTGAATTTAGAAAGATATTAAAAGAATTAGTAGCCATAAAAGCAGAATTAAATAAAAAAATTAAAGACAAAGATCTTCTATTGGCAAGACGAAAAGAGCGAGCTTATCTACGTTTAAGGAAGAGACATATTCGCTTTTTACGCATATATCCTAGTCTGACAAAAGGAAAGTTTAGTGATTTGATTCACGACATGAAAAATAGAATGGAGAAAGAAATTAAAAAGGTTAGTAAATAATAAGGTTATGGAAGAAATCGAAGGAAAATAAAAAGAGTTAGAAGGAGAATACATAATGGAAACATTTCAAAATTATCAATACCAACGACCTGATTTAAAAAAAGTTGAAGATCAATTTGAACAATTAGTAGATCAATTTGAAAAAGCCCAGTCTGTAGAAGAACAAAATCAAGTCATGGTAGAAATTAATAAATTGCGAGCACAGGTAGAAACAATGGCTACGTTGGTATCCATTCGACATTCTATTAATACAGAAGATGAGTTTTATATCCAAGAACAAGATTTTTTTGATGAAAACATGCCTATCTATCAAAATATGGTAACGAAGTATTATGAAATGTTAATAAGTTCTAAATATAGAACCCAATTAGAAGAATATTGGGGGAAACAAGTCTTTACATTGGCAGAACTTCAGCTTAAAACCTTTTCTAAAGAAATCATACAAGATGTAATCAATGAAAATAAATTAATAACAGAATATGATAAATTAATTGCTTCAGCTCAAATTGAGTTTGAAGGGGAGACAAGAAATTTAAGTCAAATGCAACCTTTTATGCAATCCCAAGATCGAAAGACTAGGAAGAAAGCCTATGAAGCATACATTGGTTTTTTTGAGGAAAATGAAGCAAATTTTGATAAAATATATGATCAGTTAGTAAAGATAAGACACCAAATGGCTCAAAAATTAGGGTATACCAATTATGTTGAGATGGGTTATGCTCGTATGTCACGGTCAGATTACGATGCAAAAATGGTAGCTAATTATCGAGAACAAGTATATGAGGACTTAGTTCCTTTAGTAGTAGAACTAAAAGATCGACAACGAAAAAGATTAGGACTAGCAGAATTAAAATATTATGACGAACCTTTAGAATATATAACAGGAAATGCCATACCAAAAGGAGAACCTTCTTGGATTGTAGAACAAGGTAAGAAAATGTATCATGAACTATCGGAAGAAACAGATGATTTTTTCACTTTTATGATAGAAAGAGATTTAATGGATTTGGTTAGTAAGAAAGGAAAAAGAGGTGGTGGATATTGCACCTATATTCCAGAATATCAATCTCCCTTTATTTTTTCTAATTTTAATGGAACCAGTGGGGATGTGGACGTTTTGACTCACGAAGCAGGCCATGCCTTTCAATGCTATCTAAGCCGTGATTTTCAAATACCAGAATATCATTTTCCAACCCTAGAAGCTTGTGAGATTCATTCTATGAGTATGGAATTTATTACTTGGCCATGGATGCATTTGTTTTTTGGAAAGGAAGTTGATAAATATAAGTTTAGCCATTTAAGTGGGGCTGTTACTTTTATTCCTTATGGAGTTACGGTAGATGAATTTCAACACTTTGTTTATGAAAATCCCCATGCGACTCCAGAAGAACGAAAAAATAAATGGAGAGAAATTGAAAAGAAATACTTGCCTTTTCGGGATTATGAAGAGAATGATTTTTTACAACGAGGTGGCTACTGGTTTAGACAAGGACATATTTTTTCTAGCCCATTTTATTATATTGATTATACTTTGGCTCAAGTTTGTGCCTTTCAATTTTGGGATAAGACGCAAAAGAATCGGGAAAAAACATGGAGTGATTATATTCGGCTTTGCAAAGCAGGAGGTAGCCAATCTTTCTTAGAGTTAGTAGCCTTAGCTGATTTAAAAAATCCTTTTGAAAGTGGAACCATTAAAGAAGTTGTAAGACCTATTAAAGAATGGCTAGATTCTGTTGATGATTCAAAATTTTAATTAAAAAAACTTAAAAAATAAATAAAAACAATTGAAAAGGGGGAAAATCCCGATAGGGTATTTTCCTTTTTTTATCCTTTATGACTAGATAAGAAAATGTAAAGGTATAATCTTATAATCTATTGTAGTCATCTTTAAAGATGAGAATGGTTTTAAAAGGAGTAGACCAGTGAAGAAAAAACGACCTTTTATTATGATCTTTATTTTCATATTGATTTTATTGTTTTGTAGTGGGGCAATTATTGTAGATCTTTCCGGAATGGATACAGAAGCCATTGTTTTAATGGAATCAGAGACAGGAAAGCTTCTTTATGAGAAAAATGCTTATGAAAAAATGTACCCTGCTAGCACAACAAAAATATTAACAGCCCTTATTGCTTTAGAGCGGGGAGATTTAAATGATCGTATCACCATTGGAAAAGAGGTTGAGATGGTTCCTGTAGATTCCAGTAAGGCCGGACACATTCCAGGAGATCAGATCTATTTAAAAGATTTATTATTGGGGCTTATGCTTCCGTCAGGAAATGATTCAGCAGTAGCCATTGCAAACTATATTGCTAAAAAAGAAACAGGAGATTCCAATCTTTCCCTAGAGGAAGCGTTTCATTATTTTGCTAAGTTATCTAATCAAAGAGCAAAGGAAATCGGAGCCATGCAAACTCATTTTATCAATCCCCATGGATATCATGACGATGGCCATTATACGACAGCCTATGACTTGGCTCTTATTGCCAGAGAAGCCATGAGAAATGAAATTTTTCGTGAAATTGTAGGTACATCATCCTATACCCTTGAGAATGGTCAAGGAACCCAAAAAGAGTTCTTTTGGAACAATACAAATTTACTCTTAGATCCTACTGCATTAGAGACGTATTATCCTTATGCTACAGGGCTTAAAACAGGTTTTACAACACCAGCAGGAGAATGTTTAGTAGGGACAGCTACTAAAAATGGGATCCACTTGATTGCAGTTTTACTAAATAGTCCTAAAAACAAACGATGGAATCAAGCAAAGGACCTATTTGAATACGGGTTCAAAAAAGAAGAAAAAAGATTAGAAATGGTAGATGCCATGAATAACATGAAGAAGATCCTAGATGAGTATGAAACTACCATGGACAAAAGTTATATAAATATAAATAAAAATAAAAGTCAAAATAATGAAGAGGTTCTACAGGAAGATGAAGACAATTCCCCTCGAACCTTTCAAAAGTTCAACAAAAAGATTTTTAATAAGGACGATGTATTGATTGGCATTTTCTTGTTTTTGTTTTTACGAGTCATAGGAAAACAGAAAAAAAGGAAAAAGGGCAGGAGATAAAGTAAAGCTACCTTTCGAGACAAAAGGTAGCTTTACTTTATTTTAGATCAAAAAATGAGAATGCCTTTTTATTTGTGCTAAAATCCTTGTTAAATAGGGGGTTCGTTCTATTTTCAAAAAGAAAAGTTGTGATTATTTACAGGATAGAGAAATTGTTTTTATAATAGGAGTCAGAAGGAGTTGATGAAGATGAATGCAGAAATGAATGTAGAAAAAAATCTAAGGCAACCGTTACATAAGACCATGAAGAATCTGATAAAACATAGATACCTTTATATCATGTTGCTTCCAGGCGTCGTTTATTTTCTTGTTTTTCATTATGCACCTAGGGAGGATTGATGGGGGCTATTGTAATCCTATTCTTGTATCTCCAGATATACGTACGTTATCGTTTGCATGCTTATACTTACATCGAAGAAGGAGCAAAGAGTGCAACAATTTTTTATATAAAGTTTTTTACAGAACAGAAAAAAGAAATTTATCAAATAAGTAAGGTAGTTAAAATTTATAATGAATGGACTTTAGTAGAAACAGATGAAGCGATAGCTCCTGAAGAGGCAACTTATGCAGAAATTTGGTTGTATTCAGGGGGGAGCCAATATTACAATGGCTTATTTTGATGATATTTCCTTACAGTATATAAAAGAAGAGTCCAGAGAACCAGAAAAAATGGGGAATTCTGATTTTGAAGAACCAACAGAAGAATACAAGATTCCCAATTGGGTACCTTATCTTAATCCACCTGTAGAAAATACCAAAGTGATAGTAACTGATGAAGAAGCTTATACAGGTAAATATAGTATAAAATTAGTTGATGGGAATGAAGGACAATCTGTTGGTGTAATCAGTGGAATCCAGAATATTATACCGGATAAAACCTACATTGCATCTGTTTATGCAAAGATGGTAGATGAAAATAAACCGGGAGCCAACCTAATTCTTTTGGAATTACGATCCCTAAAATGATTGGAGAATTATCTTTTGGGCCGGATGGACTTTTATGGGGGATTTTATGGGATGAACAAAAAGATGGGAAAGAAGGTTTTGGTTTGTTTATTTGCCTTGGATCCATAAACCAATCAAATTATAAAAAGTCGTGTATTTAATATGGGGGCACGTGCCAGTACTTGGAGGCCCTTTTTTATGCGATGGGGAGAAGATGGATTATTATATACCACACTTGGACGGTTAATTCTTGTCATTGACCCAGAGACTTTATTAGAAAAACAGTTAGTGGGGTAGGTGCTGAAAGGTTCAATCCTCATGAAGCCATTACTAGGAAAGATATGGCAGTGATGATACATCGTGCTTTACTAGCAACAGAAAAGATTCAAGAAAACAAATCATATCTTGCTTTAGAAAAATATCAAGATGATAGTTATATTGCTGCTTATGCAAAGGAAAGTGTCAATGTATTAACAGGAGAAGGTATGATTCAAGGTGATCAAAATCATTCTTTATCATTCTTTTCATCCTACAAGATATGCAAAACGAGCAGAAGCTGCTAGGGTGCTATTACGTATATTATAAATAATCCAGGACAAAGAGCTTCCTCTGTAGTGAACTATGGAGGAAGTCTTTTGCAGTTTAAAACAATATAATAGGATTCATGTGTAGAATATGTTACAATTAAAAAATATAAGAATATTTTTATAGGATGAGAAAATGGGAAAAGCATATTATAAGCTTATGACTTCTTTTTTTTGTTACTTCATCAAGAATTAGTTGGTAAAGATATTAGTGTACTTCCCTTTATACAAACAGCTTTTCAGAACAAGCAAGGGTCAAATTTTTGTAAAGATGAAAACAATCGTAACATTTTGATGTCGCACACCCAGTCAGATATAACGTCATGGAAATACATTATCATCACGCCGGTGGATTCTTTGTTAGAAAGTAGTAACTCTATTATCAAAGGAACCATTTATATGTCTGTTTTGATTGGAATCATAGGTATGGCTTTATCCATCTTATTAAGTAAAAAATTATATCGCCCTGTTCATTCTTTAATTACATTATTCAATAAAAATGAATCCAATTCAAGTAAAATCTACGATGAATATGCAATGATTAATGATTTATTTAATACTTTAAAGAAGGATAATCAATACCTTCATGGTCAGATTCAAAGTAATCTAGAAATAGTGAAAGAGAAATTATTTTTAGATATTCTTAAAAATGAGATTGAAAATAATAGGTTAATCCATATCATCCTAAAGG
>FZPS01000051.1_pt66 | contig 13649 bp, 10 predicted proteins | sample 1817821 | NCBI WGS metagenome assembly FZPS01 (sample SAMEA104158645, study PRJEB21678) | metagenome | place: Germany | collected 2015-04-21 | reverse complement strand
GTATTCCGCCACAGAGCAAAACTTACTACAAAAGAAAGGTGTGATTGTGCATGAGCAATAATTTTTCTCAAATAACTCCCGAAATCTCTGAACTCGCAGCTCTGTGTGAAAAAAATTGCAAAATTGATCCCACTTTGTATGATAAATATAATGTCAAAAGAGGCTTGCGAGATTTGGACGGGCAGGGAGTTCTGACCGGACTGACAAAAATCTCTGATATCATTGCCTTTAAAATTGTTGACGGCAAAAGGATTCCCTGTGAAGGCAAGCTTTATTACCGCGGCATTGATATTGAAGATATCGTTAACGGCTTTATAAGCGAAAACCGCTTCGGGTACGAAGAAGTCGCCTATCTTCTGATTTTCGGCAAGCAGCCCAATGCAAAGGAACTGGAAGCATTCAACCGCATCCTGGCCAATTACCGTACCCTGCCGACCAGTTTTGTCCGCGATATTATCATGAAGGCCCCCAGCCTGGACATGATGAATACCCTGGCCCGCAGTGTGCTGACCATGTACTCCTACGACGAAAATGCCGACGACATTTCCCTGCCCAATATCCTGCGCCAGCTGCTGCAGTTAACAGCGCTTTTCCCGCTTTTGTCGGTATACGGCTATCAGGCCTACTGCCATTATCATGACAACAAAAGCCTTTTTATTCATCCGCCCAGGGCGGATCTGTCCACAGCCGAAAATTTCCTGCACATCCTGCGTCCTGACAGCAGCTATACCGAACTGGAAGCGAAAATTCTTGACGTAGCCCTGGTGCTGCACGCCGAACACGGGGGAGGAAACAATTCAACATTTACCACCCATGTTGTCACCTCGGCAGGGACTGACACTTATTCCACCATTGCGGCTGCCATCGGCTCCCTGAAAGGCCCCAGGCACGGCGGTGCCAACATTAAGGTAGTACAAATGTTTGAAGACATGAAGAAGAATATCCCCGACTGGACAAACGGATCCCAGGTGGCAGATTACCTGATACGTATTCTGGAGAAAAAAGCCTTTGACGGGTCCGGCCTGATTTACGGCATGGGACACGCCGTTTACTCCCTCTCTGATCCCCGGGCCAAAATTCTCAAAAGCTTTGTTGAAAAGCTTTCACTGGAAAAAGGCCGTACCGATGAATACAAGCTCTATTCACTGGTGGAAAGGCTGGCCCCGGAAATCATCAGCAAAAGAAGGTCTATCTATAAAGGAGTCAGTGCCAACGTAGATTTCTACAGCGGTTTTGTCTATAACATGCTGGATTTGCCGCTGCAGCTATACACCCCTCTCTTTGCCATTGCCCGCATTGCGGGCTGGGCAGCCCACCGCCTTGAAGAAATTGCCAATCCCAGCAAAATTATCAGACCTGCATACAAAGCCGTTGCCAGGCGCAAAAAATACATCCCTCTTGCAGAAAGGTAAATAAGCATCTGTTAAAGAAAGAAAGTGCTGCAAACTGCCAAACAAGCAGTTCGCAGCACTTTTTTCTGTAGGCACTTTATTATGGATTTGTATTTAAAATTGGAACTTTTTCCTTTAACCTTCGTCCATTTGGATTGGGAAAGGAGTTGTTTAAATTATGAAAAAGATCGCAAGCATAATCGCTTTATCCGTCCTTCTGTTATCATTGGCTCTGGCAGGCTGTTCGGCCCCACTCCCGGAAGGAAGCGCCGATGTAGCCGACTTAACTGCCTCGGTAAAGGGTGTATCATGGCCTGAGGCGCCGGATGCCGTTGACAACAGACTGCAGAAAGCATTGTTTGACTTCTCCTGGGACTTCTTGCAAGAAGCGGCAAAAAACGAGGGCAATGTGTTCATCTCCCCCGCATCGGTATATCTTGCCTTAAGCATGACTTTAAACGGGGCGGGCGGCGAGACACTGCAGGCCATGAAAGAGGCTTTAAAGGCCGGCGGCCTTGCCGAAGACGTATTTAACTGGGCAAACAGGGACTACATCTTAATCCTGCAAACCACAGGCGATAATACCGAGTTGTCCGTTGCCAATTCCGTCTGGTACCGGGAAGACTTTAATCCGGACCTGGAATTTATCCAAAAAAATACCGATTATTATAACGCTGCGGTCCGTGCCTTGAATTTTAAAAGTGCCCAAGCTCCCAATGCCATCAATAAATGGGTGAAGGAGAAAACAAGGGATACAATAGACAAAATTGTTGACAATATCGACCCGGATACCGTCATGTTCCTGATTAATGCCGTTTATTTCAAATCGGTATGGCAGAATCCCTTTGATCCTGCAAATACGGCTAAACACGATTTCACAAGCCCTCAAGGAACAGTCCCGGCCGACTTCATGCACCGTACCGGCAGCATGAATTATCTTGACACGGACGGCGTTAAGGGAGTCATTCTTCCCTATGATGACGGACGGTTTAATTTCTTCGCCGTACTGCCCCCGGCAGCTACCGATGTGCGCAGCTTTATTAAAGATTTAAACAGTGAAACATTCTTTAATTATCTTTTGCATGTCAGAAGGGGCAATATAAAACTGGCTTTGCCCAAATTTGAAACCCGGTATGAGGACAGCATCAAAGATGAGTTGGCAGCAATTGGCATGGAAATAGCCTTCGATCCCTACAAAGCAGATTTTTCCCGGATGAATGAAGGGCGGGAAAAGAATCTTTACATCAGCGAAGTAAAACACAAGACCTTCTGCAAGGTTGATGAAAAAGGAACCGAAGCCTCGGCAGTTACTTCCGTAGAGGTAGGAATTACTTCGATCCGGATAGAACCCGAAATCCCCATCACCTTTGACCGCCCCTTTGTTTACGGGATTGTTGATACGACAACCAATGCACCCCTATTCCTGGGAATCATGGAAGATCCGACAGAGTAAAAGGCAATTAAGCCACCGGCCAAAATCCGGTGGCTTAATTGTTAGTCTTGAACTGCTGTAAAAAGAGGTTAAAGCTTATTAATATTATCCAGGCCTGCCTCCATGCTGCCTATGGCCTGATTAACGGGCAGGGAAAAACAGATGCCCTTTCCGGGGGTATTCAACCCTACCTCATGGGTCATGTTTTCCATAATGGCATGCCTTTTCTCCCGCGGTGCCAGTATTAAGACAAGGTCTTTCTCCGGCTGGATGGTGATACCAAGATATTTTACCGCTTCTTTGGCACCCAAACCGCGCGCATGGATTAAGGTCCCGCCGGTTGCTCCGGCAGTCTTGGCAGCCTCCATGACTTGTTCAAAATAGCCGCTGTTTACAATAGATATGATTAGATGATAGGTTTCCTTTGCTGTAGCAGGTCATTTCATCACTTCCCATCTGAGAATTCTCACCGGCCTGTTTCAGAGCCTGTAAAAGGGCATTGTTGATACTGCTTAAGCTGATTGTACAGGCGATTCCTGTCCCAGTCTTGTTAAAATCAATTTCCTTCCGGAGCCGCTTTAAAATAAAATTGGTCATTTCCTTTATCTGAATACTAAGGGAAATAATTTTTTTAGGCCCGCCATAGCCAAGAATGTCATAAATTGCCGACTTGGCCGTGCCGTACCCGTGAGTAACAACAAAATAACCTATAACCAGGCCAACAAGAACCAAAGTCAAGGAACTCACATTTTCGATAAGGATGGCTCCCAGTTGATATCCCGCCGGCATAAAGCCGATATTGGCGCTGGCTAAAAATAAGATAAGGCCAAAGTAGGTATACACAGTGCCGGCAGCAATTTTCAATATTCTTTTCGTTTTTAGGCGCAGTTTCCATACTTGAAATCCGTTGTCTATCTCCGCGAACAGACGCCAGGCCGAGCCCAAGAGCCATAACAAAAGGCACCAAAATGGGCCCCGTAGTCACCGCGCCGGACTCCCAGGCAATAGAAAGGAAATCAGGCCCGGTAAATTTGGAAAAAATAAAAGCTGCCAGGTAACAGTCAACCAGTATATATGACAAAGGCAACTGAAACAGAATTCTTAAAAATGCCCCCACCAGTGCCAGGCCTACACCAACCGAAACCGTAACAATAATAACTGAGTCCGGGACCCCGCTTATCTGTCCCGCTAAAATGATTAAATCCGGCTCTGCCACAGTGACAAACACACCTACCACAAAAGTAATTATAACTATCAACAAAAGGTTTCTGCTTTTAACTATGGTAGAGCCAATATATTCACCTATCGGAATCAAGGACATATCCACACCCAGGTTAAACAACATTATGCCTAAAATCATTAAAAATGCGCTGGCTAAAAACAGCGCCACTCCACTCCAAAGCGGCATTGGAGCAACTGTGAAATGCAGAATTAGGACAATAACTATAATCGGTATTATGAGAAATGCTGATTCCTTTAGTTTTTCCAACAGCAATTTTGCCATTTCATCACCCCGGCCATTATATAATTAATTAGAGTATCTTCTGGGAAAAGCGGCAATATAAAAAGCTGCCGGTTCAGCTGCATAGAGATTATTCATCCTTGTATTATTATTTATATAGATTATTGAAATTTTCTTCTGCAATAAAGCAGGATGCTCCCCCGCTGAATATGAAAAAGCAGAGCAATCTCTGCTTTTTCATATATCAACTATCTATAAGTATACGTTAAACTACGCTAAAAAACAATATTGAGCAAAAACGGGCAAAAGTGTCTGCTGTTAAATCTGGACGGCAATATCGAAGGCCGTACTCACCGCTCCGTGTATTTCGTTGACCTCCAGGCAGTCGCCGATTACGAACAAGTTGGTGGGCGGCACACAGGTCCGGAATTGCTGCGCTTCGATGAAGCGCGGCTTCATGCCTGCGGCAAGCAGCACAGTACTTGCCGGAATTTCCTTCTCCGCCCCTGTTTTGACATCGGCAATGACAACAAAATCGTCACCGACTTTCTTCAGGATACTGTTGAAACAGAGCCGGATTTTCTCATTTTTGATGCCCTGAAGCAGGTCATATTCTCCCCCGAGCACTCCGGCAACTGATGTGCTGATGGTAGGCGAGTCCTTAAGCTCAACAAGCGCAACATCGCGTCCTTCGTCTGCATAGTGTATTGCATACTCCATTCCGATGACACCTGCGCCGATAATAACAACTTTATCGCCGACATCAATGCCCTTGGCATGCGCATCCGGCGCCCAGTGCACAAGCGGTTTTTCAATTCCCGGCACATCCGGGACAACCGGCACGGCGCCGATGGCCACAATTAGCGCATCGTAGTTTTCCTTGGCGAGCAGTTCCGGCGTTGCCTTGGTATTGAGCAGTACCCTGGCCGGTGTGTGCAGCACCTGTTTTTGCAGGTATTCCAGGTATTGCCTGACATCCCTTTTTACAGGAGGCAGCGCTGCCTTTTTCACATTGCCCCCGACCTCTCCGCTTTGCTCATAAAGAGTAACGTCATGTCCACGCTCCACCAGCGTTTGCATTGCCTGTATGCCTGCCGGGCCGCCTCCGATAACCGCAACTTTTTTCTTCAAAGGCGCACGGGGAGCTCTTCCTTCGGGGTACTCCGAATTCCTGCCAAAGTACGGGTTAACTGAGCATTTAAACTTGAACACGCCATATTTATCCATGAAGAAGCATGAACAGCGCAGGCAGGGCCTGTGCTCCCACTCGCGCCCCTCGGCATGCTTCCGGGGCATGTCGGGATCTGCCTGCAGTGCACGTTTCATCGCCACGAAATCGGCCTTTCCGGAGGCGATGATTTCCTCCGCCTGGGCAATATTTTTAATAGAGCCAACTGTCGCAACTATAAGATCCGGGAACGCTTTTTTAATTTTCTCCGCAAAATGTACATTGTACATCCAATCCCACATATAAGGCTGGACCATGGGACGCATATGCCAGGGTTCTCCCATGGTGTCATGCAGGCCGCCGGAGACATGCAGGATGTCTATCTTATCCTTGATGATATCAATAAACTGCAGCGTTTCCGGGAAGTGCGTGTGCCCCTCGGCAAATTCGTCCGCCGAGATACGGTACTCGATGACAAAGTTTTCACCCACCAGCTCGCGCGTTGCGTCCAGCACCTCAACGGCAAACCGCGCCCGGTTTTTAATCGAGCCGCCGTATTCGTCCGTACGCCTGTTAAAATACGGGCTGAAAAACTGCGCCAGCAGGTTCCCGTGCGCGCCGTGAAACATCGCCATCTGCATACCGGCTTTTTTACAGCGGAGCGCGGCAGCAGCGTATTTTTGCACCGTTTCTTCAATCTTCTCTTTAGTCATCTCACGCAGCTTCAGGGGGGCGCGGCCTTGCTGCTGCGCCCGCACAAGTTCCGCCGCCGTCACAATGGCCGAGGGTCCGAAGCCGTTGTCACCGGCCTTCGAATCCGGCACATTCCCCTGCGTAGCTCCGCAGTGGTTGATCTCTATTGAGCCCTGGGCGCCATAACTTCTGCACATCTCAGCAAATGTTGAAAGGCCGGGTATGCACTCGTCAAAACGCAATTCAAGCTGGTTGGGACCTTCGTCATTGCATTCGGTGATGTCAATGGAACAATTACCGACAGTAATGATTGCGGCGCCTCCCCTGGCGTAAGGCCTGAAATACTCAACTACACTGGGCGTTACAAAACCGTTTTCATCACCGCCTCCGCCGCAGCCCGGCGGTGCCAGTTCAATACGGTTTTTAAAATACACGCCGCGAATCATCATGGGTTCAAATACATGCGGGTACTTGTGAGCCAAAGGACAACCTCCTTTTTGAAAACAGTAGTAAATTCATAATTTTGTTTATTTGTCTGCTAGTGTAAACTTTACTACAAAAGCAGGGCTTTTGCAATTGAAAAGAGGTCGCATCCTGCCGCCGTTCAGGCCGGATTCGGCTTCAATTCTTTCCTTTGAACCTTTGATATTCCTTAGCAGCCTTTCCCGGCGGTAAAGCAGGGCCTCCCTGCTCAGCTGTCCGCCGGACGGTGCCAAATGCCGCCCCTGGGCCAGGAGATATTCTGTCATAGCCAGCGCCAGACTGAAATTTTTTGCCCTGTGCTCATAATATTTTGCCAGTTCAAGGTAAGGAACAGGGTTTTCACATCTATTGCGCAGCAGTTCTTTCCAGATGGCTTTTGCCTCCTGCCATTTACCCTGCCGTTTGTAAAGCAGCGAAAGATGCAGCTTTGCTTTGTACTGCAGCTGCCTGTTCCTGCAGGATGCCGCTTTTCGGTAAAATTCTGCGGCTGCTTCCTGGCAGCCCTGCTCTTCATACAGTTTGCCCACGGCAAAATTATCAGCCGGGTGTGTTACTGCTTTGCCAGCAGCTGCACGGGCAGCGAAGGCCAGCAGCCTGACCATGGAAAGAATATCCCAGACATTATGTTCAAACACGGTGCGCAGACGGTCAGTATCCCCGGTGCGCAAATAATGAAAATAAACGGCCGGAATTTCCGCTCCCGGGACATCACCGACCCGCTCTAGTCCCAGCAATGCCGTTTCCAAACTTTTCAGGCTGCAGGAAGCAAGCCTTTCTTTCCACAGGCGGCGGGCACAGGGAAGCAGGTCCAAATGAAAGCAGCCCTTTGCGGCTTCCTCCATCCCGTGCAAGACTTGCCGTGTCCGGACCAGGGGCAGGTCAAATGTTTTGCCGTTGAAAGTTACTATCCCTGGAAAGCGGCTCATAGTTTCGGTAATATGGTGCAGCATGGCCGCTTCCCGTGACGGGTCGGGCAAAAAATACTGCCGGATGACAAAGCGGCCGTTCCGGTACCAGCCCAAGCCAACCAGGAATGCAAGGGTACCTGTACCGCCGGCAAGACCCGTTGTTTCAATATCCAAAAATAAGGCTTCGGCAGGTACAAATTCTGCCAGGGCAGGCTCCTTGGCCGGCAGGACCAGATCGGCACCGCAGCAGGAAAGCAGCTCGGCAAGCTGCCCGCTGCCGTGCCTGTAGTCCAGGGGAAAGGCAATTTCCCGGTAATAACAGCTGCCGTATACCGTTTGCGCTGTTTTTTCCTCACCCGGGAAAAAGGCTGCTGCCGGTTCAGGCCTGCGGAAAGCGGCAGGACTCCTCACTGTTATCTCCCCGGAGCTTTGCATTCTTTTCAGCCTTTCACGCAGACTGCTCACTTAAAATAACCTCCAGCAACCGCAATGTATGCTGCTTCCCGCCTTCACCCACCTGGTGCTCCGGCCCGACACAGGAAGGACAGCCGCCGCTGCAGGGGCAACCGGCCACCAGCTTCCGGGCAGCGGCAAAAATATCTTTGTAAACACGGAATATTTCCTGGCTGTAGCCTACTCCCCCGGGAATGTTGTCATATAAATAAACGGTCGGCAGTCCGGTAAAGGGTGCTTTGACCTGGCAGACAGCCCGCAGGTCCCGCGTGTCCCCCATTACAAAGAAAGCGGCAATCTGGGCGGCTACATTTGCCAGCCCGGCCAGACCGGACTGCAGCGCTTCCGGTTTCATGCCGTGGACCGTTTCCGGAGGAAAAGCAAGCCAGAAAGCAGTAGTATGCATCTCCGTCTCCGGCAGGTTTACCGGCCCCGCCCCGATGTTTTCGTGGGTATGGAAACGGATCTTCTTAAACATGGAAACCAGGGCATTCAGGCGCACTTCGCCCCAGGCCCTGATAATGCCGTCCTCTTCCGAGGCAAAGGTATCCAGGACCTTTAAATCCACATTCAGATTGGCATCCGTATAATAATTGACATCAACCCGGCGCACAAAAGCCTTTTTCTCGGCGAAATCCAGTTTTTCCACCTGGTACTGCTCACCGCCGTGGATGTAGATGGCTTCTTCATGCACAAGCATGGGGGCGCTGAAGCGGTCCACCTCGCCTATCACCCGCGGCTCGGGCCGTGTAATGTCTATAATCACCACATTTTCCCGGGTTGCGCTGCGCAGGCTGATTTCCTCCGCAGGATAAGCGTCCTCCATCCAGTAATAACGCCCGCCGGTTTCATAAAGAACCTGCTCCTCCGCCAAAAATTCAAGAATTTCGTCTATCCGGGCCTTGCCGAAAAGTTCTCCCTTGGCAAAGGGCAATTCAAAGGCGGCGCAGCGGACATGGTTGGTAAGTATCACCGGGTTGTCCGGGTTAACCAGCGCCCGCTCCGGAGAGCTGTGCAGCAGGTAGTCGGGATTTTCGGCAATATACTGGTTAAGGGGTTCACTGCTTGTTATCAGTATGGCAAGCGACTCGCCGCTGCGCCTGCCGGAGCGGCCGGCCTGCTGCCGGGTAGCGGCAATGCTGCCCGGGTAGCCGGTCATGATGCAGGCTTCAAGTTCGCCGATATCAATGCCCAGCTCCAGGGCATTGGTGCTGACCACAGCCCGGATCTCGCCTGAACGCAGTCCTTCTTCAATAGCCCGCCGTTCACGGGGTAAATATCCTCCGCGGTAGCCCCGTATTCCGTTTTCCTGCCCGGGCAGCTTCCTCCGGGCGCCCTGCTGCAGGTAGGTGAGAATAACCTCAACACCGATCCGGCTGCGGGTAAAAATCAGGGTCTGCACATTTTGGCGGAGCAAATCCTCAGCTATGGCCCGGGCTTCCAGCATGGTGCTGCGCCTGATCCCGAGCTCCCGGTTAACAAGGGGCGGATTGTAAATAATAAAATGCTTTTTGGCCCGGGGAGCCCCGTTTTTGCTGATTTCCACCACGGGTTCCTCTATCAGGCAGCGGGCAAGTTCCCCCGGGTTGGCAATGGTGGCGGAGCAAAGAATAAAAACAGGCGCCGAGCCGTAAAAGCGGCAAATTCTTTTCAGGCGCCGCAGGACATTGGCCAGGTGGCTGCCAAAAACTCCCCGGTATTGATGTATCTCGTCAATTACAATATACTTCAGGTTTTGAAAAAGTTTAATCCACTTGGTATGGTGCGGCAGTATAGCGGAATGAAGCATATCCGGGTTGGTAACAACAATATGGCCGCTGTGCCTGATCTTCAGCCGCAAGCCCGGTTCCGTGTCCCCGTCATATGTAAAAGCCCGTAAATCAAGCCCCGCCTCTCCGGAGAGCTCGCGCAGTTCGGCCGTCTGGTCCTGGGAAAGGGCTTTGGTTGGGAAAAGATAGAGGGCGCGGCTGTGGGAGTTTTGAAAAATCTCATTAAGTACCGGAAGGTTGTAGCAAAGGGTTTTCCCCGATGCCGTAGGCGTCACTACAACCGTATTCCATCCCACCCGCACCGCCTCAAGGGCTTCCGCCTGGTGGCTGTAAAGTCTCTTTATACCCCGGCGCTTAAGCCCCGCACACAAAGAAGGATGCAAAAAAGCGGGAAAATCCGCATACGAACCTTCTGCTGCCGGCATTTCCGCCCAGCGAACAACATTTTCCATAAAACGGGCATCTTCCCGCCACTTTATCATTACCTGCTGTAAACCGGACACACCCTCACCCCTCTGTAAAGAACGGATCGGAACATATGTTCCCTTCAAGTTTACCACAAGGAACCAATCCCCGTCAATAATAAGGCCTTTGCAAAAATAAGGGATTATTTTTCCTCTTTGCCTGCAGAAAAAAGAGCCCGCCCGTCATACTAATGGCGGGCAAAGGCTCTTTTATTGCCAATATCAACCATACTACAAGCCAAGATATGCCTTCCTGACATGGTCGCTTTTCAGCAGTTCTTCGCTTGTGCCTTCCAGGGCAATCCTGCCGTTTTCCAGCACATAAGCCCGGTCGGCAATTTCCAGGCTCTGGTTGACATTCTGTTCAATCATAAAAATGGTAATTCCATGGTCACGCAGCGTCTTCAGCATGGCAAATGATTCTTTTACCAGCTTCGGTGCCAGTCCGTAGGACAGTTCATCAAAAAAGCACATTTTAGGACCGGACATCAGACAGCGCCCCATGGCCAGCATCTGGCGTTCTCCGCCGCTCAATGTCTTGGCCAGCTGCTTTCTCCGTTCCTTTAAGCGCGGGAAAATGCTGTAGACCTCTTTCAGCCTCTTATTCCTTATCTTCCAGGAATTTTTCAGGTAACTGCCCAGTTCCAGGTTTTCCTGCACCGTCATATCGGGGAAGAGTCTCCCCCCTTCCGGCAGATAGGCAATACCCAGCTCGACAATCTCGTTAGTGGGTAAATTCGTTATCTCTTGACCGAGGAAAGCCACGCTGCCCGCTGCCGGCCGGACAAGACCGGTTAAAGAATTGAGGAGTGTGGTTTTGCCGGCACCGTTTGCTCCAAGCAGGGCAACTATTTCCCCTTCTCCGATTTGCAGGCTGACATCCCACAGGATTTGCACATTGTCATAATAAGTGTTCAGGTTTTTTACTTCCAGCATAAGCTTGCCCTCACTCCCCCAGATAAATCTCGATCACAGTCTTGCTCTTTGATATTTCCTCCGGCGTTCCTTCGGCAATTTTCTTTCCATGGTCCAGGACAATAATGCGCTCGCAGATATTCATAATCGCCTTCATTACGTGCTCAATCATGATAACGGTAATTCCCTTGTCCCGGATTTTTCTTACCAGTTCCATGGATTCGGCCACTTCCGTCGGGTTTAGACCCGCCATCATTTCGTCCAGCATCAGCAGCTTGGGTTTTGTCGCTAAAGCCCTGGCAACTTCCACCTTTTTCTGCTTTTCAAATGTCAGGCTTTCAGCCGGGACATTGCTTAATTCCGCGAGCTCCGTAAATTCAAGGATTTCCCTTGTTTCGACGTCAGCCTGCTCTCGGGATATTTTCCCGGGCGAACCGAACAAAGCGCCCAGCAAAACATTTTGGTAAATGCTCATTCCCGGAAAAATCTTGCAGGATTGAAATGTTCTAACCAGTCCTTTTTTGCAGATAGCATGTGGTTTCAGTCCGCTGATTACTTCATTGTTAAAAATAACTTTGCCTGAATTAGGGGCGATAGTTCCTGAAATCAGGTTAAAAAGCGTCGTTTTGCCCGCCCCGTTGGGGCCGATTAATCCCAGTATTTCACCGCTTTCGACCTGAAGATCAACTCCGGATACTGCCGCCAGTCCTCCGAAATTTTTAGATAAACCTTCAACTTGCAGTATTTGCATGTTTACCTCCCGAAATCTTCCTTCTTATTTGCGGGATTGCTTTTTGCAGGAGAAGCTCCCGTATTCTCACGTACAGGCCAACCAGCCCGTCAGGCAGGTAAAGGATGGTTATGATCATTACCAAGCCGAAAATAAACATGTAGGCATCGGGAGACCTGGTTATTAGATATTCCTGCAGGTAGGCAAAGACAGTGGCTCCTATTATAGGGCCAAACATGCTGCTCATCCCGCCGAAAATAGCCATTAATGTCGGAAAGAAGGAGTAATTCAGGTTAAAAGCGATTATGCTGTCAACATACAACATCCCGGTAGCCATAACGGTACCGGTCATGCCTATAAAAAAGGCACTCAGGGCAAAAAGCAGCACTTTCAGCGCCGTTGCATTCACACCCGTATGAACTGCCGCTTCCTCACAGCTTTTAATGCCGGACAAAGCCAGTCCGTATCTGGAACGTTTAATTAGGTATGTGGTGATTAAAATCAGCACCACTATGGCAAGCAGGATATAATAAACGGTGCCGTAATCGACTCTTGTTACATAGTGCCCCCGGACACCAAGAACGTTTATTTCATACCAGTTTAAAACATGCTTAATCAACTCAACGGAGCTTAATGTAAAAATGGCAAAGTAAATTCCTCTCAGCCTGAGTGTAATTGTACCGATAATCAGCGCCAGTACAGCGCTGATCAAACCGCTGCATAGCATCAGCAAAGGCAGCGGCAGCACACCGTTCAATACTCCTGCGGTATAAAGGCCCGTACCATAGAAAACAGCCGTTGCAAGAGAAGTGTATCCGGTAAAGCCGGAGAAAAGCACCCAGCTTAAGGTCAGGGCAACATACATTAAGATCGTTCGCAAAAGGATAATTGTGTAGTTCTGGGCAAAAAGGGGCAGTGAAATCATGAAGGCCAAAATCAGAACAAGTATAACAGGTCCAATTATTTTTTTCAGTTTGTTGTTATTATCCATGCAGCATTACCTCCCGAAAATACCCGAGGGTTTCACAAGCAGGAGTATCATGAACAGCAAGTAATAAGCAGCCATATGCAATCCCGGCTCGATGCTGTTGACAATGGCTCCCAAAATACCCAACAGAAAACCGCCTATCAAGCTCCCCGGGATGCTGCCAAGCCCGCCGAGGACGACAACAATGATGGCAATAATGGTATACTGCATGCCCATATTTGTCTGCAGTTGATAGACAAGGCTGATAAGCATGCCGGCAAAACCCGCCATCATTGCCCCGAGGGCAAAACAAAGAGCCAGCATGCGATTGATATTAATCCCCATCAGCGCAGCGGCGTCAGGATCCTGGGAAGCGGCTCTGATTGCTTTGCCTGTGCGTGTACGGGTAAGAAGCAGGTAAAACAGCAGACAGATGGCAAGGGCTGCTATGAGAATAACCAGCCGGTTGACAGAAAGGCGGATATCCCCCAGGTAAATTGAATATGCCAGGTATGAATAGCCTTCAATATTTGTGCCCCAGAGAAAGATGGCAATGCTTTGGATAACAAACAGAATACCGAAGGCCATCAGCATGGAACTGCCTTCAAATTCTGCCGGTGTAGGAGTTTTTTCCTTTAGCCTCCTGAATAGAAATGTCTGTACCAGATACCCGAGAATAAACATGGCCGGGCCTGCCACTGCCAGGCAAAGGAGAGGATTTACACCGAATTTTGTGTGTACCAGCCAGGTAAGAAAAGCTCCAACCATGATATATTCGCCGTGGGCAATGTTTAAAATCCGCGCTACTCCGTAC
>FZPS01000102.1_pt408 | contig 13662 bp, 11 predicted proteins | sample 1817821 | NCBI WGS metagenome assembly FZPS01 (sample SAMEA104158645, study PRJEB21678) | metagenome | place: Germany | collected 2015-04-21 | reverse complement strand
GTATATATTTATCATTCATTAGATATTCACCACCTATCTAATTATAATATAGCATAATATTAGATGGGTGTCAAGTATCTAATAAACCTTCATCCCAACGACTAAAGTCGTGGGCTTTCGGCTAAGTTTTCTGTAAACCCAGCCATACTTGTTTCGTATGAGTTTTGGAACAACAAACTTTATATACCTGGCTTTTGTTTTTTCAATATTAATCTTTAACTCCTTTTCAACAGGCAGTGCAACCTGCTCATTGGCTATTTCTACCCAGTTATCGTTGCCATCTGACACCAATATCTTAAACCTCTGTGGAAACACGGTACCATCAGCAGGATGTAATACAATCTCGTTAAACTCCTTTTGGGTTCTAAAATCAAACAAAACAAACTGCTCCGTACTTTCCTTTGCTATACCCATATACCCTTTATTATCAAGAGTAGCATTCTTTTGCCCATCCACAAGATGAACGAGATAGTACCCCTCCTCTCCATAAGAGCTGGATGCGGACATAACTGCATTTTTTAACATGTTAGTCTTGCTATCATCCTGCTCTGCTACCTCATCCAAAGTACCTATGACATTGACTCCTTCCCTGAAGACAAACAGCGCCGCTCCACCAGGTTCAAGAGTTTTTGTAAGGATGCCTTTCCTTTTGTACATACCTTTTTTGTAGTCAGCCTTTATTTCCTTTCCCGTTTCCTTTGATATCTCTTTAATATAATCGATTCCGTCAATCTCAAATTTGACAGTCTGGCTGCGGAGAAAGTCCTTGTTCACAATCATCATGTAGTTTCTTTTTGTATCCCGATGTTCCATGAGGGAAATGATTGAGTATGTATCCCCTATTGGCTGAATGAACAAATCCTTTGGAACCTCCTTGTAAGTCACACCATCCTGTTTCATCCCCGAATGATATATCTCCAAGGCATCCAGCTTTGCCAGATGAGAACCTATTGCATGAATTTGCTTGTTTACCTTGCATAAAGGCTCATACAAATCTGTAGGATTTCCTTCATAATCCATTATTGCAAGGGATGCATTCCCTTCATTTTTGGGCGGTGTAGCCCAGCAGAAAAACTTAAGCTGCTTGAATCCATAAGCCAGTGCCGCCATCATGTTGTATCTTAGCACATCGATATCCGGTCGTCTGTAATACCCCGGAATACCCAAAGCCTGCACATAAACTGCCGTGTTAATCCCGTAATCCAGCCCCACCTGCCTCATGATTTCATAATCATTAAACATGTCAGTCTCGTTGTTGCTTTTGGGATCTTCTCCAAAGGTATATACATCAAACGACAAAATATCTCTTTTATCCTGTAAAAGCATGCAGTAATCTCTAAGCTGCTTTTCCCAGATCTCATACGACGGATAACCAAAATGAGGCATGAAGTTGACATCGCATATTGCATCCGTGTCATATGTTCGCATTAGTCTGACAACCCTTGCAAAGGGGTTGGCATTCTTCGGTTCATCGTAGAGATAATATCCGCCAACCCCTGGCAGGTCCTTGTACTCATCTACAATTCCTTTTATTTCTTCATCCGTTCTGTTCAAAATGCTTTGGATTCTTGTGTCTCTTACCAATATTTTAAGTCCGTACTTGTCTGCCACTTCCGCCGCTTTCTTGTATCTTTCCTCTGTATGCTCACTTGAAACAAAAGTCTCACTGAAATAGATATGCGTAACCAAATCAATATCAGCATCCTTCATGTATTTCATTTGCTGTTCCATGTGCTCATCATCGTACAAAGGCACAAGGTAGGAAGTAATAATTATATTATCAAGATCCATTGCCCTTGGCCTCTCAACACCTTCTCTTTTACGCATAAAATCCTTCTCATACATTCTACCAATCACTCCATTTGATACAAGCAGTATTGCTGCGATAAGCAATAAAGCTGCAAATACATACAATACTGCTTTTCCAATCGCTCTCATCTTCAATCATCCTTACCACGGTTCTGACAGCGGACCATATAAATTGTTCGGCGTCTTCGTGTAATGAATTCTAAGACTAAAAGTTTTGTCTTCCCACAGCTGATCATCCTTGAAAGCCCTGTGGCTCTCATGGCCAGCAACCCTGTTGAATACACCAATAAAAGTAAAGCTCTCATCATTTAAGATATACAAGAGATACTCGCCATCTGGGAGTGGATCAAATGAAAGTTCAACATTTTCCCAGTCATTGAAGTTTACCTTTTTCTCCTCTACCAGTGGCTCGCTTTTCAAGGTATCATCGTACGTCCCCTGCCATGCAAAAAGGTAATAGTAGATATGGTAAGGTGGATCCTTGGGAGCACCGTATGTAACAAAGGCCACACTTAACTTGTCAAACTCTGTAGTGGCAAAGAATTGAGCTGCCATTGAACCAGTAACCTGAGTAGGATCTCCGCTATCATTTTCATCATAGAACAACGCCCAGACTTCTTCATCACTTGCAATACCTCCTGCGTACTGTCCGGTGCCAGGCGGTATTGTCTCCTTTGGTTCTTGTGTGGGTTCGGAAGTAGGTTCCTCAGTAGGTGCGGTAGTAGGCTCCTCAGTTGTAACAGGTGTAGGAGTAGCATCACCTTCCGAGGCTTTCTCAATGCAACCTACTAATAATCCTATAGTTATTGCAAAAGTTAAAAATAACAATAAAATACATTTATTTGACATCAAATCGCCTCCTGTATCAAGTTAATTTATTCTAGCATGTAAACTTAGTACGAAATTAACAATCTAGTTGACTTTTTTTAACCCCTTTAATATATTTATTAACGGGGTGATTGCATGATTACTGTAGATCAGTTAAAGCCATACCTGATGAAAATGACAGATGAAGAGTCTATATACAAAAAAATATATGAACTAAGGAAGGAACCAGATAAATTCAAAGAGTACATGCTCAATCTGGACAGAAAAGCCTTGCTCAATCAAGGCATATGGCTGCCGAAACCCTCAGAAGAAGCAGGAGGCTGGAATTTTCCTGAATACCTAATCAGCAACGAAACCCAAAACATTGATGTTTCCAAACACAACAGGTACAATCCACTTTTCTATCACGGTCATGATGTCTTTGAAATGATATATATATACGAGGGCAAATGCGAAAACAGCTATATATACTTCAAAACAAAAGATGACCAGGAACTTCACAGGGTCTTTGAAAACCTAATAGTAGAGTGCATAAACAAAAGAGAATATTTCACAGAAAACAGCGAAAACCTTCTCAGGTCCGTATTCTTCTATTTACTGCGCAACCATGCCAAGGATGCCATCTTGCCCAACTCCCCCTTTAAAGCACCAATCTTCATTTACGACATCCTTGCATTTATACAGGAACACTACAATACTGTAACACTTCGTCAGCTTTCATACAAATTCAACTATTCAGAGCAATATCTTTGCAAACTTATAAAAAAGCATACTGGTTCCACTTTCAACAGAATCCTTGAAGATATCAGGTTTGCAAAATGTGCCAGCATGTTGGAATCATCAAATCTGCCAATATCCGAAATCAGCAAACTAGTACAACATCACCGCACAAGACTTTTAGTATGTCTCCATCTGAAACTTGTTCTTTGTCAGTCTCAACCTTGGCTTCGTAAAGACCGTCTAAATTACAGTTTTCAATAAATATTTCTTTAGAAACTTCCTCTTCTATTTCAATTATTCTCTCTTGAATATCAATCTTGTATGGAGAATCTACAAATCTAAACCCATCGATATCTACCTCATTGATTGCAGCCCAACCATTTTGAACCTCATTGTCAAGCATGGTTATTTTCACATACTTGCCATAAAAACCATCAAAACTGTCTGTTGTATTATACCCTTCATCGTTGTTGGAACGGTCCGCTATCAACACCCAATCATCTCCGTCATAACTTGCGTATAACTCATAATAGTAAATGCGGCCAGTTTCAAGCCATGTAAAATGAGCCTTGCTTAATATGAATGGTGCACCAAAATCAAAAATCACATCGGTAGGGAATCTCTTGAAAGCCCACCTGGTATAAGGATCACCATCGACCATAAGCTCTTTCGGTCTGGGTTCAGGGCCTTCTTCATATCCTTCTACAGTTATTTCTGCTTTCTTGGCAAAATCCGGTCCATAGTACTTTTCTTTAGGTTCCGGAGTTGGCGATGGTGTTGGTGTTGGCGTACTTGCTTTTGTAGTTTCTGTCGGGACAGGCTCTTCCGGTTTTCTATCACATCCAACCATCATAATACAGCAAATATGTATGACACACATAACAAGAATAAAGATTCTTCTCCACATTATAATTCCTCCTTTGAACCTTTTCTACGCCCAGTATATAGCTGCATATATTACTTGTCGTTTGTGTTTCGGTTGTAGGGAAAACTACTTGTGATAAAAACGGAATTGAATATAATTTGTACGATATTTTTTAACGAATTCCGATTTATGCACGACTACACTATTTAACAGTTGATATAATTTATAAAGCAACATTAATGTGAAAGGAAAATTGTTATGTGTATTGCATGGAGGTTATTACTCATATTTATTACATTGTCAATAGTTTTACTCCTCTTTGGGTGCAATAAAAAGGCAAACCAAGTATTACTGCAAAGAATAGCTGATAATGAAGTAGAATACGATGAGAATGTAGTCCCAATCAACTGGGATAATCTTGACTTGAATGTGCTGGACAGCGATATTGCAAAAGGACTTGTTCAAGCGATAAACAACTCAAACAGATATGCAGTAAATACATGGTGGACGCAAGTTAAAAAGTTTGACAAGCAGGACGATCAAGAATACATAAGTATCGGGGGAAAATCAGAAGCAACAATAAGAAGCATATCTGAAATGGCCAGGCTCCTTGCTGTTTCAATAAAACTAAACATATATGACGAAAGTCATACTGAAGTTCCACTTGAAGAAGCCAGAGCAATGATGCTGAAGCTGGTAAAATCCCTTGCCAAAGCACATCTTGCAAACACAGAAGGAGGCTGGGGCGACCATTGGCAAAGCGCCTTCTGGGCAGCTGACGTTGCATTTTCCGGATGGCTCTTTTGGGAGAATTTTGGTATGGAAGATCAAGAAATGATTAGAAAGGTTGTGGTGCATGAAGCCAACCGCTTTATTTCATACGAAGTTCCCTACTACATGGACAAGGAAGGCAAAATCGTTTTCAAAGGAGACACAAAGGCTGAAGAAAATGCATGGAATGCAAACATTACTACTTTGGCCTGCGCGATGATGCCCAATCACGAAAACCACAATTTATGGATGTACAAGAACCTGGAACTGATAATATCCTCCTATGCTTTACCGGAAGATGTCACATCAAACAAGCTGGTAAATAAGTTCAGGTTGAAGGAAATTTTAGACGGCTCAAATATAAATAGCGATGGAACGGTTGTAAATCATAATATAGTACATCCTGACTATCAGACATCCGTGCTGACACAAAATATGACAAAAGCAGCCTATTTTGCATTTGGAGGCATGGAGGTACCGGAAGCACTGATTTTCAATGCTGATATAATCTACAGCGCACTTATAACTCTTGACATAGGCAAGTTTAATGCGGATAAGAAAGGCAGCTACATATATGAAAGGAATCCGGACGGAAGCGCATCTCCCGAAATAAACTATCCAACGGGAACGGATTGGGGTGTTGACAGACAGCTTAACTTCTTCACCTCGGATGTCTTTGCCCATGTATTCAATCTGGACAGGGATTGTCCTGTAAAAGCAATAGATTATGCCCATGCACGCATGCAGGTAATTTTATCAATGCAGGGACGCAGTGACACAGGACAATATTACCAGGCAGGCGACAGCGACTCCTATGCCCTTAGAGAAGAATGGGTGGCGTTCCACTTGATTAACACTTATCTGGTTTTATGGGCTGAAAATAACGGGCTTGTCAACATTTCGAAAGATACATTTCTAAAGCCGGCACCCTTGCGTTCTGCCCTGCCTGTTTTGCCAGAGAAAATATATGTTGGCAATGAGTTTCCTATAAGCTTTGAAGTAAACAAGGATCTGGTTGTACTGCCAAAGGATTTGAAGGTCAAATATTACAGCAGTGATGAAAGTATAGTTGTCATTAAAAATGGTGTATTCAAAGCAGTTGAAGTTGGCCAGTGTAAAATAACTGTTGTTGTGGAATATGGCAAACTTCGCACCAGTGGCACTGTAAGTGTAACCATTAACGATTACAATTATTAGAATCTCGCCTTTGTCCTATAATGTTTTATCCTGTACTCGGTTGGCGTCACGCCAACCATTTTCTTAAACACATGACTAAAATACTGTGAACTGCTAAAACCTGCTTCACATGCCACTTTTACTACGGAAAGTGAGCGGTCTGCAAGAAGCTTTTTTGCAAGATTAATGCGCTGAAGAGTTATGAAATGGTTTACGTTTACGCCAAAGGCTTCCTTGAACTTCTTTCTCAAGTAGCGGGAGCTGATTCCGAATACATCACACATGTCTTCTATCACTATTTTTTCAGACAAATGCATGTTTATATACTCAATAATGCGCTGAAGTTTCTTGTCCTTGACAGTGTCATCATGGATTTTGGTCAGGCTGTTTGACAGATGGACCACAAGTTCCAGAACGTATAACATAATAAGGGAGCTTGATTCCATATTATTATTTATACGGTTTATACATCCTTTTACATCAAGGCAAGAATCAATTACTTCATACTGCTTTTTTGAATAAAGACTATTTATGAACTCATAGGATTTAGACAGTTCTTCAACATCATGCAAATCTGAAAGACTGAACTGAATTTGGGTAATGCGGCATTTAGCTTTTTCATCTATGATAAACTTATGATTAACGCAGGGATATATAATAATCGCTTCTCCTTTGTTTACATAAACATACTTGTTGTCTGCAACAAAGTTGATAATGCAGACACCGCTATCAACGCACACTATCTCAATGTCGTCATGTTTATGGGGACCATATGTATAACCTGCAGGGAAAAGGCGTACTCCTGCAAGTTTTATTGAAGACTTTACTTCGCTTTTTTCAAGATAATATAACAACTCGCTTTCAGAATATGCCACGGCACTCCCCTCACTATATATTGCATTTTTCTATACTTTTGATTGTATTATACTGTCTGCAACATGCCTTTACAAGCTGCTTCGCAAGGTCTTGTATGTTTTTTGAACAGGATATTTAATAAGTTCCGAAAATTGAACGACTCTGAAAATCTTGCAAAGATATAATTGCCATCAAGAGAAGTAATGCAACCTACAAATTTATGGAGGAGTGTCATGAGAAAGTTGCTGTTTTTTGTAATTGCTTCAATACTATTTTTAGTGATGCTGATGCTTGCTGCCAGCAACGAACAGACCAATATAATTTCAATCGAGCCATATTACCACAACATGTATGAAGAAAGTGGAGAATCTTATGAAGTTGCCTTAAACAACAACACGGAAGTGGCTGTTCAGTTCCACGCAACCACCTCGTTTAATGGATTTAACATATTCTTCTCTGGTGGGCTAATATCGAGAAATCCATACTTGACCGTGTCTTTGTATGAATGGAATGCAAACTATGCCAAAACCATCAAAGGCAATCCTGTGTTTACACAGAAGTACTTTATTAACAAAAGAGGCATATGGCTGGAAGTTAACACACCCGAAACGAAAAAAGGTGAGTACCTTTTAGTTGTAAACGATGCTTATGGAGGTCTGAATGCAGAGGTGGTACTCCCTGCCACACCAAATACCATGACATATGTGGACAGAACGGAAACCTATGGCAGTCTCATGTGTACAATCAAATATATTAACACACCTGATAAAAAACTAGGTGCAATCTCTGAAAATTACAGAGAGTACAACAATACTGCAGACACTTGGGTTTATACAGATGGCCTTGGAAGGAAAAATCCAGATTATTCAAAGGTGAGATCAAAACAAAAGGATAAGTTTGTCGGAATATTTTATCATACATGGCATGCAAAACACTCAAAAGTAAATAGCAGGAATATTACTGAAATACTAAAGGAACATCCCGAAATCAAGAACAATTATAGCAGCCCTATATGGCCAAAGGAATCCACAAACTATTTCTGGAATGAACCCTTGTTTGGATATTACAATAACGGAGTTGACAGATGGGTACTAAGAAAGCATGCAGAAATGCTTGCAGATGCAGGAGTTGATGTGGTCATCTTCGACCAGACAAATGGCACAGACACTTTTATGGAAGCAATAATGACATTGCTTGAAGTGTTTGCCAAAGCCAGGGCTGATGGTGTCAAGGCACCCTGCATTACAGCCATGCTGCCTATGTTTGATTATGGCAATGCCGCCATCCAGTTAAGGGAGATGTATGACAAAATTTACTCAAAAGGTCTATATAAAGACCTATGGTTCTACTGGGATGGAAAGCCTTTGATGCTGACATGGCCTGGCAATCTGAATATTAACAACCCAAAAGACAAGGAGATATTTGAGTTCTTTACATACCGTCCGATAAACCCATCATATAGAGAGGATGACGCCCAGGCTCTGGGACCTGATGGTGAAATAACCATCAAATGGAGTCCGCCTCAAGGCGTCAGGGAGGACTATATCAACTGGAAATGGATAAGCATTTATCCTCAAGCGGTGGCTTACAGAAAGGATGGAACACCTGAACAAATGTGTGTATGCATCGCACAAAACTGGAGCAAGGAACAAGGCATAACCGCAATGAATGCAGGAGACCATGTATTCGGCCGTTCCTACTCTGATAAAAATGGATATGACTTGAGTAAGGACGGAAAGCTTTATGGTGCAAACTTTGCCGAACAGTTTGAATATGCTTTGAAGGTTGATCCGGACTTCATCTTCATAACCGGCTGGAATGAATGGGTGGCAGGCAGATTCCAGGAGATGTGGGGTACTGAAAATGCATTTCCTGATAACTTCAGTGACAACTACAGTAGAGATATTGAGCCATCCAAGGGAGATTTGAAGGATCACTACTACTACCAAATGGTCACGTATATTAGACGTTTCAAAGGTACGGACGGTTTTCAAAGAAGCAGCGGCAAGAAGAAAATAGACATATACTCGGATTCTGATCAATGGCACGATGTAAAACCTTGGTTTCACGCCTACGAAGGAAATACCTTTGCAAGAGAATATGACGGATACAAAGGTTTTAGTTACTTTAACGATACAGGCAGAAATGATATTATTGGCGCAAAGGTTGCTTACGATGACAACAACATATACTTCATGGTTGAAACCAGAGATGATTTAACCAGCCACACGGATAAAGCCTGGATGCGTTTGTTTATTGATGTAAATGACTCCAAAGATAATTGGGAAACATTTGAATATGTAATAAACAGAATCAATCCAAGCGACAAGAAAGCATATTTGGAAAGGTCAACGGGAGGATACAATTGGGAACTGGTTGGAGAGGTTGACTATGCCGCAAAAGGCAACAGACTGCAGATTGCGGTGCCTAAAAAACTACTTGGCATTAAGGGAGACAAATTCGAATTCAATTTTAAATGGGCTGACAACACACAAGAAGAAGGAGATGTAATGGACTTCTATATTAGTGGAGACACTGCTCCTCTTGGCAGATTCAAATACCGTTTTGTATCAGCATCGCAAGGAAAGTGGCTCGATTTCAAAAACAGCCCCTTCCCAATAATCATAATCGCATCATTGTCTCTAATACTTCTATTTTCTTTTGTATTTTTTGTCTGGAAGATAAGACTAAGGAAAAATATAAACAGGGGTGATACCAATGAGAGGAATTAAGCATCACGTTGATTTCTGTGTAGTAGGCGGTGGTATGGCTGGTGTTTGTGCTGCATTGTCTGCAGCAAGACACGGAGTCAAAGTTGCACTTATGCAGGACAGGCCTGTTCTCGGCGGAAATGCGTCCTCAGAAATTCGTATGTGGATTTGTGGCGCAAGAGGCAAAAACAATAGAGAAACAGGTATTCTGGAAGAACTTGTTCTTGAGAATCTGTACAGAAATAACCCTCCCAACTACCATATCTGGGACAGTGTCCTATATGAGAAAGTCAAAGAGAATGAAAATATTTTTCTTTTACTCAACTGCAGCTGTCTGGATGCAGAGATGGAGGGAAACGTTATAAAATCAGTCACAGGATGGCAAACCACCACCCAGACAAAACACCAGATTTTCGCAAAATACTTTGCTGACTGTTCCGGAGACAGTATACTTGCTCCTTTGACGAATGCCGAATACAGGGTTGGAAGAGAATCGAGAGATGAGTTTGGCGAGTCAATACAACCAGAGAGTCCTGACAGGAAAACCATGGGGCACAGCATTTTGCTTCAAATAAGAGAGACAAATACAAATTCAACCTTTATACCTCCCAAATTTGCATACAAATTTGATGAAGATGACTTGCAATACCGAAATCATCAAATTGGCTCCAACTTCTGGTGGATAGAACTGGGCGGAGAAGACGATACAATATATGATACGGAGTCCATAAGAGATGAACTCCTTAAGATTGCTTTTGGGGTTTGGGACCATATGAAAAACCACGGCAACCATGGTGTTGACAACTATGTGCTTGACTGGATTGGGTTCTTGCCCGGAAAACGAGAAAGCAGAAGGTATGTTGGGGATTACATAATGACTCAAAACGACATAGAAAAAGAAGGCAGATTCCATGACATAGTTGCCTATGGCGGTTGGTCCATGGACGATCATCCTCCAGGAGGATTCAGACATAAAGGAAAACCAACAACCCACCATCCCGCCCCCTCCCCTTACGGCATCCCCTATAGGGTTCTGTACTCAAAAAACATAGAAAACCTGTTCTTTGCAGGCAGAAACATAAGCGTCACCCACGCAGCTTTAAGCTCAACAAGAGTCATGGGTACTTGCAGCGTGCTTGGCCAGGCTGTGGGCACAGCCGCTTCGATTTGTATCAAGAACAACCTAACACCAAGAGGAATTTACGAAAGCAAGATAAAGGAGCTGCAAAAGCTTCTGATGTTTGATGATTGCTATCTTCCATTTATGAAAAGAGAAGTAACACCTCTTGCCAAAGAGGCAGTATTGGATGAAAAATATGAGAATATAAGGAATGGGTATGACAGACCTATAGAAGATGAGGACAATGGCGTTTACCTCAATCTTGGAGAGAGTATTGAATTTTCATATGATCAGTATGTGAAAACAAAGGGCTTGAGAATTGTATTTGACAGCAACCTTAACCGAAAAAATCACAACATGCCTTGTTATTACCCATTGGAAATTGCAGACTTTCATGTTCCAAAGACTCTGGTAAAGGAATTTATTGTTACTGCAGATACTCCTGAAGGAACCAAGGTTGTGCACAAGGAAGAAAACAACTACCAGAGACTGGTTTTTCTTGAGTTTAATGAAACAGTAAAGTCAATAAGTATAACACTGGTTTCCACATGGGGAGAAGAAAGGGCCCATATTTTCTCAATAGACGTTCTGTAACGGCTTTCCGAAATATCTACAATATTTTTTCAGATAACCGTTATACATAAGACAGGAAAAAGCTTATGGTATAGAATTTATTAACCAGACAGATATGAGGTGAAACATATATGAAAAATACCTTAGTCAAATGTTTAAATTTATTGATTGTGATAATGCTGCTTTCGACATCGGGATGTAAAAACAAAGATGAAGTTGAAAACTCACCCACTCCATATATTACGCCTCTGAAGACTGCAGAACCCACCAGTTCACCAACACCAGTACCAAGAGAAATATATGATGGACCGGATTTCGGAAAAAAAGCAGAAATAGAAGTTGATGGGCACCAAATGGATCCAACCGAACGACCTAAAGAGTTAATGGTGGATGAAGATCCTGATACAAGATGGGCGTTCAAGCTGTTCCCAACCGATGTCATATTCGATTTCGGCGCACCCTTTGTACTTAGTAAAATTATTTTTACCTGGCTTAATCTAGAGCGCGAATACTACTACGAAGTATATGCAAGTGTGGATAATAAAAATTGGGAACTAGTAGTTGACCGTTCACAAGACTCGGAACCGTATACAACTGTTGATGATTTAAAGGGTGTTTATGCCAGATATCTTTGCATAACACTTATAGACAACTCCGACCAAAACGGATGGGCGGCTATTAACGAAGTGGATATTGAAGGTTTCAGGTTAGGTGACTCTGATTATGATGTTGACCTTGAGAATAAACGAATCAAGGTGTCTGAACCATGTGATGTTGATACATTTATCAAAAACTGCAAACTGGGTGGTCTTTATGAGGCTTCTGTCCTAACAGATGAAGATAAAATTAAAGACGGAGATGTTTTGGTTGTAAAATGTGGCGATGTTAATTTTGAATATGTAATCGTAGTGAATTAAGCTAATATGCGGGATATAAACAATCCCGCATATTTTCAATCCAGCTTTTAACTTTCTGTTAATCATGCATCATCATAAACTCAAGAAGGTTTCCACCAAGAATCCTTTCCTTGTCTTCATCATCAACATTCAGTGACAAAATACAGGAAATGGCTTCCTTGATTTTGTCAGGACCGTTATAAGGGAAATCCAGACCAAAGATTAATCGCTTGACACTTGTCTGCCATATAAGATCTTCAACTTTCTCATTGCCTAAATACCAGCATCGGTTTGTACCTCTATCAAACACACTGGTTATTCCAGCATATGTGTTTTTAGGGTTGTTGGACATAACCGCTACAGCCTCATTGAAGAAAGAATAGCCGCCAACATGTTCAAGGGTAAACTTAAGGTTTCTAAAATTGAATGCAACTTCATCAAACAAAAGGGTGTGACTTTCTCGAATTCTAGCTTTGTGTACTCCCGTATGAAAAGAGATTGGCAGACCCAATTGTTCTGCTTTCTCATATACCGAATATGCTTTTTTATCGTCCACGGCAAAATGTTGAAAAGCAGGATGCATCTTTATTCCATTTAAACCAAGGTCATAAATCTCTTGCACCTGCTCAACGACATTATCCTTATTCATATCTATAACTCCAAATCCATAAAGTCTGTCATCATCCTTTATTTTTGAATAAAGCCACCTATTGGGGTTGGTATTCGGTTCCTCATCGTAGTTGAAGTGTCTTGGAAAAGGAGCAAAAGCTACTGCCTGGCTTATGCCGCATTCATCCATTACTTGTTTAAGTACGGAAATGGTTCCATGTGGTCTTTTTGATTCTTGAAAAACATGAGCATGATTTGCAATAATTTTCATAACATTGCCTCCTGTCAGTTTTATTCCATAGCACATATGTCTTTTTCAACTCAGCAAATATATTATACAAAAGCCAATTTCTTTTCTTGTAATTTCACGCCACATTTTAAATATTAGTGTAATAATCGGAACTCCTTATTGAGTTTGTAATAACTAAAATTATACTTTCCGTTTTTTATACTACATATTGCTCATAAATCCGAAACATTAACGTCAATATCTCTTACGGATTTTATACTACAAGAACAACAGAGAAAGAAATAACTGCTTTTTCGGAGGTGATTTAAAATGAAAAAAATTATAGCAAAATGCATAAGTGCACTAATGGTACTGGCACTCCTTTTATTACGGGTTGTGACAAGGAAGAAACGTTAAACACACCCACGCAATCTTCCCCTGCAACGCCTAGTACAACTGTCCAGCCTACCATCTCGCCAACACGCGAACCTGTTGAAATA
>FZPS01000063.1_pt1427 | contig 13665 bp, 7 predicted proteins | sample 1817821 | NCBI WGS metagenome assembly FZPS01 (sample SAMEA104158645, study PRJEB21678) | metagenome | place: Germany | collected 2015-04-21 | reverse complement strand
TCATGTTTATTTAAGTCATCAAAATCAGCTTTTTTCCCATAACCAGACCAATCATCAGGAATATCCACCCTTAATGAGTCATGAATAAAATAGCTTTCTTCCCAATGTAGTTCAATTTGAGTGTATTTAACATCCACATTAATCCATTTATCAAGACTTTTAACGTCATTGGGATTATGTTCAACTTTACCACAGGCAGATAAAACTAATAAAACTAAAAATACACTGATAATAAATATTTTTTTCATTAAATTACCTCCTCTATTCTATACCTAAAGCTTTTATTACTGCATCTTCAGGACTACTATAAAAACTCAATTGAAATTTAGCAAACAAATCAGCTGGTACAGTTGCAATATCAACTGCACTACTCATCGGTATCAAGATTCGCTTAGCTCCAGCATCAAATGCAACTTGTAAAACTGATGCTAGTTCCTCAACTTTATTTAATGTACCACCTATACTCATAGAACCTAATACTACGAGTTGAGATTGAATTGGTTTATTTAATGCACAACTACAATAACCAACTAATGCTGCAAGAGAAATATTACTATCCAATCCAACTCCTTGACAATCTTGGATATGCATTGAATAATCTTTAGAATCAATCATTATAGTTTGACTTATATGTTTGGCATTTGATCTAAAATAATTCTGAGCCGTCTTAAGTGACTCTTTTGCATCTTTTGAGGTAGACATTCCAAGAACTTCAAACTTACCATTACCATCAGTGATTGTAGTTTCTAATTTGAATAATCCCTTCATGTCATTACTTCCTTTAGCAATTGTGTAGATATGCCCTGGTTTTCCAACACCTTCGGGAATTAATTGCCCACCACCTTGTTCTAGTACTGGGACAAATTTTTCTTCCATATCTGCAAGTTTAATATAAGACATTTGAACATCATAAAATTCCATTCCACCAATTTTCTTTAACTGTTCTTTAACTCTACGTCTGCCTTCAATAGCATATTTTAATATCTCTTCAATGTCTTCTTCTGAGTACTTGCCATCAGGATAAATAATCTTAGTCAATCCTGACACCATTTTTCTTACTGCAATTGTATCTCTTTGATTCAAACATCGTCCTAACTTGAAATACTTATCAAAAGCGTCAGTTTGAGGAATTTTTCTCATTTCTCTCATAAACTCTGCAATGTAGTCAGAAATAAATCCGTAATTATCGGTGAAGTATTCAGGTCTCATCTTAGGTATTTCCCATCCAGGAATGTAAGAATGCATACGATCAAAGAATGCACTATCAATCATAGCTTCTGGGAATGGTTCAAATAAATGAGATGTTTTTAATAACGAATCAACGCTCTGGTTGATGTTTCCAACAAAGACCATTGATGCATTTGCTTGAATAGCATCTTTACCTCTTGCAAATGATCCAGATGCCATATAATCCTTCATAATTTGAACACCATCTTTATCTTTGAAAGAAATACCAGCTACTTCATCAAATGCAACTACATCCCAAATGCCAACTAGTCCAACCTGTCTTCTACTCATATTATAGAATAGGTTAGCAACAGTTGTTTGACCACCTGAAACTAATATTGAGTTAGGAGAAAGTTCTTTATAAATATGAGATTTTCCTGTTCCTCTTGGACCCAATTCACAGATATTAACGTTATTTTCAACTAATGGAACTAATCTAGCTAACAAATGCCATTTAACTCTATACTCGAATTGAGTTGGTTCCATACCACAAGAACGAAGAATAAAATCAATCCATTCATCTTTAGAAAATTTATGTCTTGCTTCAATAATTTCATTTTTATCTAAATTAGGCATTTGAATTGGTGTAATATCATTAATGATGAATGGGCTTTGTTTTCTATCATCTTCACTAAATAAATATGAAAGATCCACAATACACCAGATTCCACCAGCAAGTAGTTTTTCAAATTCTCTTACATATTTAGGATGAACCTGAATGCTATGAATACCTAGAAAAAGGAAATCAGCTTCAAACTGGTCATTCTTTTCATTCAATTTGACATTTACTTTATCAATGACGGTATGACTTCCATTTTCTTTAATTTTAGCTTTTATCTTCTCAGCCTCATCAGGTCTTACATAATGTTCGGATAATATGTTTTTTACGGTGTTAATGCCTTGTTCGATTTCATTTTCATCATCGGAGGTACAATATGTGCCCAGCAAGTACTCTAAAACATAAGTTGGCACATTCGCACTATTCTTAATTTTCTTTGTAGCACCTTTCGGTACTACTCTTCCTGAAAATAATTCAAAAACTTTTTTATCTAAAGTATCCATATAGTTCCTCCTTAGAACATTTTGAATTGAATAATATCAATCGTAAACTGCTCTTTTTCAATATACTCATCATCACTTTCGGCATTTTTTAACACTAAGAAATAAGGCTTATTGCGATCAAATTGAATGTTTTTTAATGTAAATCTAATTTTTGTAATTCTATATTCAGGATCATCACTTGAAGAGTTAGCAACAAACTTATATTCATTAGAGACTTTTTCTCCAATATCATCAATGATATATGTCTCGCATGAAATAGCTAATTTGTTCTCTTCAACTTTTTCCATCTGCTCAAACTCTAATGTAAAACTTCTATTAGTGATTTTACGAGTAATACTCTTTAGCATCACTTTAACTGGTCTTGCAACTTGTACATCCACTCGAGAGCGAAGTTCACTTACATGGATAATTGGAACAATTGTTTCCTGAAGTGAAGGTCCACCATGTATATATTGAATTCCACTCCCTTGCGTCTTAAAAAGGTCATATCCCCAAGGTGTCATTACTTTATACTCTCCATCTGAAACATTTGCTAGTTCGATTTCATTTGTATAAGGAATGCTAATAGTGTCGTCATCTGTTAATAAATATCTTTTTGCAGTATCTCCTGCTTTAAGACTGACAATATTACTGTACTTACTTGACTCGTGAATTTCATTTCTTCTATATAAGAAGCCGTGATCAGCAGTAATGTAGAAGTTAGTGATTTGAAGATTATTGTATAACTTTTTAACTAGATTTACGATTTCTGTAATACATGTTTCTGTTACATCAAAAACTTTGGTTTCATTATGTTCACCTGCATTATCCATAACATCGTGATAAATATATACCAACGTTTTATCAGAAACATACTGTCTTAGTTCTTTTTGTGTCATACCGTTTATATCGTTGTAAGATATTGCTGCATAACTTGGATTTTTAGCTTTTAAAATTGCATCTCTAGCTGCAATACTATTAGATAACATGCCATCTACTAAAACTTGTTTATTTTCATAGCTTATTTCTTTATGCGGTAATAAACTTGCCATTCCAAATGAAGTAATCGATGGTAGGGTACTTATTTGATAGTCAAGCTCAACGCAACCTTTTAATACTTTATTAGTTTTAATTCTGTCACATACTTCTGTACCAATTTCATATCTTAAGGCATCAGAAATAATGACAAACATTTTCTTTGTCGATGTCTTTTGAATATTCATATAAAAATCATAAGACATGTTAGAGCCTAAGAAATTCCATTTATCTAATTTGGATAATGATTGGCTATATTCACTACCCAGAACATCTAAGTATTTAGCTTGATATAAACTATCAATGATATCTATCAAATTTTCAAAAACCTCTGAAACATTCTCTATTCTGCGGAAAAATGTTATGACCCTACGATATTCACTATCAATCTTATAATATTCAGTTACGTATTTGTCTATATACTCACTGGCAGAAAGGCCTTTCTCAATGTGTTTGTCAATTAGTCTTAGGAATCTAACCGTTGATAATAAAACACCATACTCATTCGAATATTTCTCATACCACATGGAGTTAATTCTATTCATGATAATTCTTTCAAATGTATCATAATCAAGACTGCCACTTGTTAAACTTGTAGCAATCTTTTCAATAATATCAATATCTAAACATTCGAAAGTATCTGCAAATTGAATGGCTGATATTTCTCTTGATGATATTAATCCTTCAATTTTTAAATCAAGCGATAAACTACTTTGTAGTTCTTCAAATCGAACATCTTTTTTAATTCTTTCAATAAAAAACTTAGCGTCATTTACTCCTTTATTAGTAATCAAAAACTGTTTGTAGAATGATGGAAGGTTTTCAAACGGATTAGACGCATCTTTATTTTGACCTATTGTCTGTTCAATAAAATGTGTAAACATAAACTTCTTAATCAATGATTCAATTTTTAAATCACCTTCATAATTGTAGTTGTCACACACAGAATTCCAAAAATAATTCTCAAATCCATACTTAACTAATTCTTTATACTTATGATGTTCACTATCCTCAAATGATAATTCGGTTAAGATTGATTCAATTGTATTAACTTCAGATTTAGTTAACACTGCCATCATTGCAGTACGAAGCTCATCATTTGTCGTATTATTGTTAACTTGAATGTATGAGTTTAATTTTCTGGTTCTTGCTTCATTATCAAAAAACTTAACATGATTTTCAATAACTTTTCTTAAATCTGTATTTGATATTCCTAAACGACGCATGGTTAAAGCAACAGTATCTGCATAGTACTCTTCACTATACATTAGAATATCCAAAAGCCAATTTTCAATATCAGAAGGTCTTTCAGTTGGAACATAAATTAGATAATTTGACTGAAGATCATCATGTTCTATAGTTTTCTTAATTTCAAACTCATTCTGATTACAAATTAATACTTTACAATTTGTAAATGTATCCGATTCTACATCTTCTTTAAATATACCTGGAGCGTCATACCAGAAAATTATCTTTCTTTCTTCTGCTTTCGCAAAAATAGATTCAATTTCCGTTTTAGCACCTAGATAATCTATACTTGCCATAATATGACCTCCTTTTCTACTTGATTGGTACTAATAAGTCTTTTTTCACTTTAGTTCCATTATCATTAACAATTTCAATTCCTTGGAATTTTGCATAATTTACTTTGACACCATCATCTAAATCTAAATGAATGTATTGATTCGCCATATGATCTAAAACTTGACCATATTCAATCATTTCTTTTTGTCTCGCATTAAGAAGCTTCATTTGCTTATCTAGACGAAGTTTCTCGCGTCCATCAGCCGCTTCTAAAAGAGTTCTTGTTTCATTGACTTCAACATTCAATCTTGCTGATTCATTCAAGAAATATTTAGAGTTTATCTTTGCAAGAGTGTCTTCATTATATCTATGTAAATAAACAAGACATTTGAAAGCATCGTTCTTTCCACTAGAGAACATCCAATAAATAGGTCTCTTTTGGTAAGTTTTTAAATGATCGGCATAGAAACCATAGTTCAAATAACGATTCAATGTCTCTTCTGCAGATTCGTTTTGTTTTTTTCCTAAAGCTTCAGCGATAAACTCGATATTTTCTCTATATGTATCTTCACCATAGATGTGCTTTATTAACTTAATGATTCTAGAAGTCAAGCCATCTGCCATACCTAATTGTGTATAAACTGGAATTATTCCATCATCATCTGGTTGGTAAGTAACATAGTTCATCGGATTCCATTCACCACCAGCATAGGCTAAGCCTTCTACATCAAGTGAGTACCTTCCAAATTCAACTCCAACCAAATATGAAATTAATGCAACTATATCTCGTTTAACATCTGCTTTCTTAATTGTAATATGATTTAACCCAACTTCTGGTGATAATTCACTATTCAAGTTATAAAAAGAAATTAAAATATTATTGATTTTTTCTTCATTTTCTTTTACTATATTTATCCTTTCATTACAACTTAAATCCCATTTTAAAAATAAATCTCTAATTAATCCATTCTCTACTAAAGGATTTTTCAAAAAATCCCATGATGTTTCAAATGAATCCCAATCTTCCTTTGATTTTATAATACATGTTTTTACACATTCATCTACAATAGTTTTATTACCTAATAAAAATGGTATTTGAATAATATCTCCTACTTTATAATCAATTGTAGCTGCAAGATAACTCAAATAATGTTTTGCAACAACTGAGTTTAGCAATCCTTGTATATACCAAATATCATCCTTATTTTTAGGAAAACCCTTAGCTCCTTTTGAATCAAACAAAAATCCACTCTTTGAATATCTTATTGAAAAATCATTTGAAGATAAAGCACTCCATGTTAGACCCTCTCGAAAGGAAAACTCTCCATTATAGTTATGACTCCTAACTCTCCCTGTAACAGCATCTATATTATTCTTGATATCATAACCGTTGTTCTCCCAATTTACTACATATTCATTATTCCCATACCATTTTCTATATTCCCCACCTTTATTATAAGGAAACCATTTTTTCTTAGATTGTAAAGCCTCAATTTCATTTTTAGCATCAAAATAAATATTAGAATAATCAACTTCATACCATAAACGTAAGAATCTATCGTTATCTGCAGTAGCCATTCCCTCTCTTGTTAAGAATGCTTCTTTAAGCTGACCTTTATTAAAATTACTGATTGAAATAGGATTAATCCAGTATGCAAATAATTTTCCAGGAATCATTAAGTAAGTAGTTATTGATTTAACATAAATATTTTTTTTTGTTAGAAAGCAGCCTTCTTTATACTTCTCATCAACAAGACGATAATATAATCCATCAACACAATATGGCGATTTTCTTATAATAAATGATGTAGTCTGTACTACTGCATCAAAAGCTCCCATGCCTAAATGAATCATTGATATAACACTATAATTATTTATTATACCTTCTCTTAATTTTTCAAAACTTACTAGAAACATCCAACTATCTGGATTAACCATTGCGATAAATCCATTATTTTTAACAAAATTATGTTCCATAAACATAGCAAATAAATCCGATTTGCTGTTTGGATAATTTTCAATTAAATACTTTTTTGACACTGATTCTATCTTTGATATACCTAGATATGGAGGATTAGTTATCATAACATCATACTTTGTTGACATAACTTTTGCTTGAGCTAATAAATGTTCAAGACAAATAAGCCCTTCATTTAGTAAATTCGTGTTAAAAATTGTAGCAACTGCTTGTTTTTTTACTTTGTTGATTATTTTTTCTATCTCATCAAAGTTTTTCTTTTCAATCTTTAATAATGATCCAATTGTTTTGGCGTATCTAAAGGTTTCAACTAGCCATTTAATATTCTTAATTTCTTCATTTGATAATAAGTTTAATTCTCTTAGTTGTCCTTCATAATCTATGGATAGCAATGCTCTTGAATCCCAAATTTCAAATACTTTCGGTCTAACATAATAACTATCACTAAAGAAACGAGAATTTAAACTTCTAGCCTTCATTACAAGTGAGAAAGAAGCAAGCTGAGCTGCTCGTTTATCAATCTCTAAACCAACAAGGTTATTTCTTAATATAAATGTTGGAATTTCACGAGTTTGATATCCTTTTTCTTCATACATTTTAAATAATAAATCAAAGATATAAACTAAAATGTGTCCACTACCGCAACATGGTTCAATAATTTTGATATCTTCAGGATTAACATTTCTATATTTTATTTCATCAAGTTTTCTTTGAACTTCTTGCTCTTGTTTGGCATCCTCAACATAATATTTCATTTCTGATTTTAGTGAAGAGTTTGGATAGCTTTCCAGCCAAATTCGTCCAACTGAATTTTCAGCCATATATCTTACGATCCAATCTGGTGTAAAAACTTGAGTCAATGTTGGAATTAGTTCTTTGGTTACTGTTTTAGCATCTCTAAATGCTTGTCGATCACCAGCGACATAGAATTGATATAACCATCCAATTACTTCTACATCATTAAGAAAATCTTCTTCATTAATCTCAAGAAGTTTAGTTATAACAGTCTCCCCTTTAAGAAGGACTTTTGGAAGTAACAACTCAAGATAATCTTGATCTTCTGAAAAGAGCATTGGTAATATACCACTTAATGCTTTACATTGTTGGAATAATACATGACGATAAGCTTCATCTATTTTACCTTGTTCTAGTAATGGTGAAATTACTGATATATCTAATTTTAAATCCTCCTTAACATAGTTAAGGTTTTTCATGATTTCAGGCTCAATTCCGCCATTTCGACTAGAAAGAATTCTAAATCCGTGCGGAAGAAAATCATGAACCTCCATAAATCTTAATGCAATAATTCTATTGAACCAGGTATATGCAAATTCTTCGACAACTTGCTTATATCCGTCTGTTTTAATAAGTTTAATAATATTGTCTCTTTTTTCTTTTAAATCTGCTGGATAGGAGTTCATATCACCATCTATGATAGTAAAATCACCTACTTTACGAGCTTCTTTTATATCTTTTTCTGAGTTGATACCAAGCGTTTTTAATGATATCTCAATTTGTTGTTCAAGATTATTTTTAGCCCATACAGCATAATATTGTAGTGCTTTTTTATCCATATGTCCTCCTTATTCCAAGTTGATTTCATCGTTGTTATCAAAAGCTTTTTCTAGTTCAGCTTTAATATAATAAAGAATTGATTCAATTTCTTCTTTAGATTTAATCGTTTTCTTTGCAGTTGGAATACAATTAATAACTTTTACTGTTTTACGTTTAACGTCTTGAATTACTGGTGGTACTGTATCACCCGTTTCAGTTGGTAGTTCTACTTCAGATAATATGTTTTGAATGTATTTTTTAAAGTCCTTAACTGTATTTTGACTTGATAAAACATACGCATCCAAGTTTGGTGTCTTTTTAGACATACTGTTATTCCAAGCTGTATATACTCTTTCAATCTCATCAAACTTATCTTGGATCTTATATTTTTTCTTATCAGAAATACTTGACTCAAGAGCTGCATTCAGTTCTTTTTTAATTTCTTCCTTGTCATTATTTATAGAACGAATGGCGTTATTATACTTTTCTTCTATAATTTGCTCTTTTATTTGATTCGCTTGGAAAACAAGACTACTTAATTGAGTCATCTTAGCAAATGGAACAGCCATGTTTAAAATAGAGCTCATTTCATTGATAACTGGTTCAATACTTTCTAAACCGTTGAATAAGGAATGATTATCGTTATACCATCTGACAATTTCTAATGCATCATTATAAACTTTTTGTTGACTTGAACCTTCTTTGTAGAATGCTTCTAGTTGTTCTAAAATCTCAGCATTCTTTTCAAGAGAGTCTTTTCTATTTATGATTTCATTAAAAATTGTTGAGGTATCAATTGTCTTACAAATTGCTTCTATATCAGTATAAATTGCTGGTATACTGCCACTTCCTGCAAATTGTTTTCCGCTATACTTAATCTTTAAATTTGAAAGAAATTCTTTTTTCTTTGTAAAGAAGTCTAAAACATCCTTTTTCATTTCAGCTTCTTTCATTTCAACAGTGACTGAATAGATGTTATTCATAATTTGCTTAACTTTATATAGTATCGCATCATCAATTTTCTCTTGGGTTCTTACTACCATTGTGTCAATGTTATTTTTCTTCACAAAGTCATTTCTAAAGTTAATATCCTTTATATTAACAGCTACTTCATGGCGAGAAATTTGGACCATTTCATTCTTAAATAATATAGCAACCATACCTAAAACATCTAAATCTCTCCAGCCAAATGGCTTCTTCCCAAAATGCTCTAATAATGATTTAATTGTTGTTTTTTTGTAAAGTGATTTATCATTTTTAATCTTATTAAAAATTTCAAGATAAGCTGCATAATTTGCATCTTTAGAAATATCATATCCAAATAGAGCATTTTGATTGTCTGTAAATACGCTAAGAACATCTTTTTGTTCATTATAGAAATAGCTTACCAGCCCTAATTGGTAATATTCTTGTTCTACAACTTGATTCAATGCTTCTGTAAGACGGTCTTTTCCATCTTTTTCTTTAATAGATAAAGCATTGCCATTATAGTAGATCGTTGCACTACGTAATGCTTCACGAATGATATCTTCAGCACGTCTTAATCTTTCAGAAAGTTCAGCAGATTTTTTAGCCATAATTTCAGCCATTGTAACTGACATAGTTGCGCTGTTATTTCGTTTAAAGATTGAAATTCTATTCGCTCTAATAAGTTCAGGTATGAACTCACCTTGAGTTAAATCTATCACTAAAGCACCAGTTCTTGCTGATTCAGCAGCAAATGATGTCGTATCGGACATTCCCGTAAAATTAGTTAATACTTTAATTGTAATGTTATCAGCTGCGTTGATACCTTTATTCTCTTCATCAACGAATCTATTTAAAGAAAAATCATAACGATTTTTGTATCTAAATTTAGTTAGTTCAAATACCTTATCATAGACTATTTCAAGGATTGTTCTCTTCACTTCTCCTTCGTTGTAGTCAACTTGATTAATTTGCTTATTAACATCTTGCTCAGCATTTGTTAAGAAATCATATTCATCGCCATTTTTTTGGATGAGCGTTTCTTTTTCAAGACGTTTCAAACTCTCGGCAATTTTATTTTTTAATATTAACTTATCTTCATCGATTGACTCAACTAAAAGAGTAGCAATACGATTAAGTGTTGCTGGCATTTCTTTTACATAAAGGATCATAAATAGCACACGAAGTACTCTTATGTCAAAGTCATTTAATGTGGGTTTATTTTCCGCTGATGAAAACACAGTTTTTATGTCCCAATCGATAAATTGTTCAATCGTTAAATAAAAACTATCAAATGGAACTAGAATATTTGTATTTGATTCTGCAAATTTCTTAGCTGAATCTTGGAATGCCGATAGTAAAGAGCGTTCTGAATGAGCTAAATGTTTACCTTCAGACATTCCATGTTCGCGGATAGCCGTGAAAACTTTCTGTAATAATTCAAATTGATATGGTACAAACGGATAAACATCTTTGAATTCATTTGAATCTTTGTAACCACTCCAAGTTGGAGCCCCTTCAAACATAATTAAATTAGATATCTTGTTTGCACTACCATCATATAAAGCTTTCAATGGATCAATAGCTGTTTCCTTTTTATCAAGAATACGTTTTTTAATTACTTCTCCAGCCTCTGCACCCGATAATAATATACGTGTATCAAATCTTGCTTGAATTTTAGAAAAGTCTTGTTGTTTATCTTTTGTTGAATCAATCATAGCTTTTAGTTCTTGTTGAGATGTAACAACAACCCATGCTTGACCACGACAGTACTTACCTAAGTCCTCAACACATGTTTGAAGATTTAACATCAACTGCGTATTATCTCCAATAAATTGGCCAACCTCGTCCATTAAGAAAACTACTCTAGTTTTATTCTTCTTACAATATGAATTTACAATTTTTGCAAATTCTTCTGTTGAGTTTGTGTAATTAATAATTTGATCTTCCACATATTTTTCAGCATCATCTCTAGGAACATTTCTAACTTCAACAAGTGCATCCACAATGTGTTTTTTATTTAGGGCAGCCTTAGATCGATTTTTTTTCCATTCGCGCTTTGAAGATTCTTCAAATTTTGCAATAAATTGATCTAATAAATCCTCTTCATCAAGCATTCTTTCTAAATCTGCTACCCAAGGTCTATCACCACAATATCCGATAGATTCATTAAATGCTCTAAGCATAATATCCATAATTGCTTGTGTTTTATTTTTCGAATCAGATTTTGCTTTTGAATCTATATTGAAAAGAACAACTTTATTATTAGCTGTTGCGCTTTTTTCCATATCCGCTAAAAGCATTTGATCATGAATCTTTTCTTTAAAGAAATCTACAGCACGAACCCCATTAACAGTCTCATTTTCTAGAATATAACCTAAAATTTTAAGAAAGTGAGATTTACCAGATCCAAAGAAACCGGTAATCCAAGCTGCCATTTTTTCAGTTGGATTTACAATAGATTCGCGGTATTTTTTAAAAAATATTCTAAATTGTTTTATAATTTCTTCAGTACATACATACTCATCTAATTCCATCCACTTTTGGTCAATATCTTCATTACCAATCGTTACAACACCTTGAATACTTCTATCAATAGGTTTTTTAAATAAATCTTTAATAATCATTTGGTTAATCTCCTTTCAACTAATGGAAATGCTCTATAGTAATTATCATCATCTAATCTGTCAAATAGTCTTAAAGTCATTGCTTTTTTTGTTTCGTATCTACCAGGATACATCATTACAACCGGATTTCGTCTAAAAATATTTTGTAAATTATTTAATATTGTGTGACTCCGAATAATTGGGTATGATTTACCAACACCAGTTACTAATATAATTTTAGTCCCATCATCTTTTACTTCCTTAAACTTATTAAGGAAATCATTATCATCTTCTTCAACAGATAAAATGGGTTGGAATATCTCAGATAGTAAGTGTTGTTTTTCATAATCTTTTTCAGCTAAAATTACATCTTGTGTATAACCTTGTTCTTCAATGATTTCTAACATCATCTCATATAAATCAAATTCAACAATATTTGGATTTCTTCCTTTGATTTTCTTTACTTCACTTCTAATAGTTATTTCATCTTGAGGATTGTAATCGAAAATGTAAAACTTTAAATCATTAGCCGTTCCATACTTAGTTAGCGATTCAACAGAAATCATTCTATCTTCAAACTCAATGAAACGATCAACTAAACTTCTTTCTTTCATTATTTATACTCTCCTAGCAATGCTTGTAGATATTCAGTATCTTTAATTAGTTTTATATGCTCTTCCACGTCGGGATGAATCATAGCTTTATCTGCAACAATATTTTTTTTCATTCTGTGTCCTAATCCTGATTCAACTAATATATTTCTATATCCTTTGGATAATTGATCTATTGTAAAATGTCCCCATCCAGCTACTACATTGTTTATTTCTTTTTTTGACTCAAAAAAAATATCAAAGTCATCAATGGAAATATAATTTTTTTCTTTTAGTAATGCATCTCTATAGACTTCAAACATAAAATCAAAAAATAATGAATCATTCTTAGCTATCGCATATACTAATAAAAATTTAGAAGTTATGACATCTCCATTATAAAACCATTCTAGTAAGTATTTATCTAGTTCTAAAAGTCTGTCATAAATAACGTTTGTAACTTCTCTACGTCGCTGAGTAGAATCTATCTCAATATAGTTCTCATCAAAACATTTTTTATAAATTTCATTACGATCAAAACCATCAAGCATTAACTTTGCTATTTTTTTTGTAATAATATATTTGAATGGTGTTTTCTTAATTGAAGACGAATATTGTTTTTTATTCACAAAGTATTACTCCTTTTTATAAAATTCTATACGTTTATTACACATTAAAATTTAAAAAACGGCAACAAAAACCGTTCCGTTTGATATGAAAATTGACTCATTTTTTCTTAAGACAATTATAGTCCTCATGTTTTACAAAGTGAAAACTATCAAATCGTTCAAAAGTAGGGGTAATCGTTCAATTGTTGAATAATCGTTCAAAAGTAGCAAATCGTTAAATTGTTGTCATATCGTTAAATAGTTGCTAAATCGTTAAATTGTTATCAAATCGTTAAATTTTTACCTAAAAAAGCAAAAAAGACCAATAATTAGTCTAAAGATTGACTATCACTGATCTTATAAAAACTGGCGGAAAGGAAAAATATCCCTATCCGCCAGCAACTATTTAATGTTTGATATTGTATCAAAACTTGTAATTCAATATGGTGGAGCTGACGGGACTTGAACCCGCGGCCCCTACAATGCCATTGTAGTGCTCTCCCAGCTGAGCTACAGCCCCACACGAATGGTCGGGA
>FZPS01000048.1_pt346 | contig 13678 bp, 12 predicted proteins | sample 1817821 | NCBI WGS metagenome assembly FZPS01 (sample SAMEA104158645, study PRJEB21678) | metagenome | place: Germany | collected 2015-04-21 | reverse complement strand
TCTGGACTGCTATCGGACTTGCGGCTGGAACTTACATAAACTGGCTTGTTGTTTCAAAGAGACTTCGCAGGTACTCTACACTGGCGGGCAACGCAATTACGATCCCGGAATTTCTCAGCAATAGGTTTAGAGAAAATAAAAAGGTAATCCTAGCAATAGCTTCACTGTTCATTTTGGTATTTTTCGCAGTTTATGCAGGAAGCTGCTTTGTTACATTCGGGAAGCTGTTCAGTACATTGTTTGGAATGCAGTATCAGATCGTCATGATCATTGGCGCAATTATTGTTATCCTATATACTTTTCTTGGAGGTTTTCTCGCAGAAAGCGCAACAGACTTTCTACAGGGAATCGTTATGATAATTGCTCTTTGTTCGGTCTTGATCGTCGGAGTGATTGCTGCAGGCGGGCTCCCGGCAGTTCTAGACAATATAAGGTCGATTCCGGGCTTTTTTGAATTTTTCAGTATTGCTCAACCGCAACTGGATGCATCTGACATCCAAAAGCTTGATGCGGCCGGGCAACCCCTATTCGGTGTTGCCGGGAAATATGGCCTTCTGACAATAGTGTCCACAATGTCATGGGGGCTCGGTTATTTTGGTATGCCTCAGGTACTTCTAAGGTTCATGGCAATAAGCAAGTCTGCTGAGTTGAGTAAATCAAGACGCATAGCAACAATCTGGTGCGTTATATCATTGTTTGCCGCTGTTGGAATCGGCTTGATAGGAAGGACCCTTTATCCTTCTGAGCTACTCAAACGGGGAGATGCTGAAAACATATTCATCATCATGTCCACAGGGTTGCTCCCTACATTTCTTGCAGGAATAGTCATGTCAGGCATCCTCGCTGCCACGATGAGTTCATCTGACTCGTATCTGCTCATCGCTTCGTCGGCAGTGTCACGCGACATCTTCAAAGGTATATTCAAAAAGGACGCAACAGATAAGCAGGTGATGCTTGTTTCACGTATTACTTTGCTGGTTGTCTCGATATTCGGGATAATCATAGCTTTGGATGAAAAAAGTGTTATCTTCAAGGTGGTATCATTTGCTTGGGCGGGCTTCGGAGCAACCTTCGGACCAATTATCCTCTTCTCGTTATTCTGGAAGAGGACGACGAGAGCAGGTGCAATAGCAGGTATGCTCACCGGAAGTGGTATGGTATTCATATGGAATATGCTGATTTCACGTCTTGGTGGCGTATTTGCAATATATGAACTGTTCCCGGCGTTTTTGCTCTCGTGTTTAGCCATCATTATCGTTTCGTTATTGACGGAGAAACCGAATCAGGTTATTCTGGACGAATTCGAAGAGGCTAAGACATTCGAATGCTAATGTAGGTAATTTATCTCCCTAACATAAAAGTGCCCTCGATGTGCGTAGCAAACACATCGAGGGTACTTTACTTATCTACTAGTGGTAACACTACTTTTAGCGTGAATATTCCGTCCTGTGCCTCAAAGGAGCAATAGCCACTATATCTTTCTGCTATCATCTTTATGCTTTTGACACCAAAGCCGTGCCCGTCACGGTTTCCCTGTGGTTGACCATTTTCCATTGCAACCTGGCCTTCGTAATTATTCTTTAGCTGAATTAGCATATTTCCCTTGTGGAGATGGCAGCTTACATATACTGTTTTTGAATCTTCATTCTTGACAGATGAGGCTGCAGCTATAGCGTTCTCCAGCCCGTTGGATAGTAGCGAGCAAATCACAGTTTCAGAGATGGAAAGTTCCCGTGGCAGGTCTGCACTTACCGAAAAGGAAACGCCTAGGCTTTTTGATTTTACCGCAAATGAGGAGAGAATCAGATTGACTGTATTGTTCTCACAATAGCGCGTAGGGGTAAACTCTTCAATATCTTCCTGGGCAACTCTCACGTATCTCTCCGCCTTTTCAATATCTCCATCAGATAGATACCCAGCAATCAGGGCCAGGTGGTGCCTCATGTCGTGACGGTAAATTGTGGTCTGCTCCTGTGTGGTTTGCAGTGTAGATAACTGATGTTCTGCACTACTAAGAAGCATTGATAAAGCAATCTTTGCCCCCTGCAGGGCTTCTTTTTCACTAGCGGTTTTGGCGATATCCAGAATAAGAACATATGCAATCAGTGTGATAATGAAGACAAGAATGCGCAATAAAAAAATGCCTGTGGACATGATAGAGGAGAAGTTATATAATCCCAGCCAGTAGTTGGATACATAATAAGCTGATGGGAGAAGGCAAAGCTTAATTAGGCTTAGGCTGCTATAGTATTTAATTAGATAGTTGAAATTCGTTTTGAAAAACCTGTAAATAACCAGTAATACAGCTGTACACACTGCAGTGTATAGAATAATTAAGAAAAGCGGATGAGGGTCTTTGACAACTTGTGAGACGATTGTCAGTAGCACATTGGCTGGATAAATCAGAAAAACAGCGGTAAACAAGGCAAATATCACTTTTATCGGTGATGTCCGGGTTGCTATCAAAAAAACAAAGTAGATAGGGATGTGAACGAAAAGTACATAGAACTTCATGTGCTGGTCCACCGGTAAGACCAGGGAAAGGGCCATATTCGCCACCAGAACCAGCGTATTTCCAACCAAGAATATTCTGCGCCGGGTGAGCTGCAAGTTCTTAATGCTAACATCTAGTAGAAGCATCTGTGCGCAAATCCCAAACAGGATGGTCATTCCTAACAATAAGCTTCGGAAAACAGCCACTATCTCACCCCTTTTTCTTCAAAGAGGTGCTTCAAGTATGCCGCTCGCACCTCCCCATAGTGCAGCCGAGAAATCGGAACCGATTTCCCTGTAGAGGTAATAATCCCATTGGGGCCAACTTCACTGGTATGCCACAGGTTAACAAGATAAGAGCGATGAACCTTGATAAACTCCGGACGTGAGAGAAGCTTAGCTTCAATAGCAGATAAAGTTGAATTTACCTCACGGACACTGCCATCGGAAAGATGGAAAAAAAGTGTTTTGTTCATAACCTCCACAAAAACAATGCGGGAAAACAAGATATGAGAAATGCTTCCTTTTGCTTTTATCGTCAAGCCCTCTTGAGGTTTTTGATCCTCTTTGACAAGTTCGTCCAGCACAGTGTAGAGCTTTTCTTTTGATACCGGCTTGAGAATATAGTTATATGCCTTGACCTGGTAGCTTTCAACAGCGAACTCTGGTGAGGAAGTAAGAAAGATGATTTTTGTTACTCCATCAAACTCCCGTATTTCATAAGCGGCCTGTAGTCCACTAAGTCCGGGCATCAATATATCTAACAACAGAACATCGTAATCTGCGTCCCCACTCTCCAAGGTGGAGACAAGCTCTGCAGCGCTTTGAAAGGTTTTGTATGTAAGAAGCATATTCTTTTCCAGTCTGTAGTTGTCGATAAGAGAGGAGATTCTTATGAGCTCCTGGGCATTATCATCACAAATTGCAATTTTCAAATCAACCTGCCCTCCCTTTATTGTGTCTGTCTCAGTTTAAGTCACATTTTGTTATTATAACATTGAGTTTTCCCTTTTTCCAGCTCCAAGTGCATTTCAGGGCGGAATCTCATACATTTCAGGCAAACGCCGATTGCTTAAGAGAAAAGTGGTAAAAAAACGCTGAACAGTTATGACAACTGTGCAGCTTTTTCGTTTTCTCCTGCTTTTATACCAAAAGTGATAAGGTGAGAAAATATTTAACTTAGTACTATAAAATGTAGCTATTTATGGTATTATTAATAAAATGTTCAGATACCTTAGAGGATGATTTAACTCTCAAGGGGCCTGGAAATATATATACGAAAGAAGGGTTTTCAATTGTATCAGGAATACTATGAAAAGTTGCCGGATGTTGACCTGTATCTTAAGCGCATAGGCATGAAGCGACCCACTTCACTTAATAAGGAGTATTTAGACGAGCTTGTGCTCGCTCACCAATGCTCAGTGCCATTTGAAAACCTTGATATTTACGACTTGCGTAAACCGATATCGATTATCCCTCGGGATATTTTTGAAAAGGTTGTAGTAAGAAAACGTGGGGGATATTGTTTCGAGTTAAATGGATTATTCGTATTGCTACTTCAAGCTTTGGGCTATGACGCGTATTCCTGCCCGTGTAGGGGGGCGCGCCCGGGCATGGTGGTTCCATCGCCGGTTCGACATAGAGGAAATATTGTCCGCCTGGATGGGGAATATCTATTTTGTGATGTGGGCTATGGCGGACCGATGCCTCCAGGGTCAGTTGTTTTGGAAGATGGGACAAGACAAATTGTTGGCGGAGAGACTTTTTGGTTCGAGCGAAAAGATGAATTTACTTGGCTTCTGAGGAGACTAACAAAGGGTATAATCGACATGGGGATGTCGGGCATAACTGATGGTAACAATGAAATTCAAGAAGCAAATGTACTGTACATATCTCAAGCTCCATGGGAACCCATCGACTTCATCTTAGTGAATAGAGAATGTTCGGAAGGAGATAATGCAACATTTGCTCAGAGACGTATGCTCAATCTTCGTCGAAGGGATGGACATATTGCATTAACTGGAAATCTGTTCACTAAGGTCAAAAATGGCGTTAAGGAGTCACGTGAGATTACTGACGAGGAAGCGATGAGACTTATTAAGGACGAGTTTGGCCTAATAATATAGCCCAATATTATAGTCCAATATTATAGCTAAAATATAGAGCAAAGGATTTCATTGACAAAAGTGCCAGAATCGGGGAGAATACATTTAAGGACAATGTTTGCCAGTCTTACTATGTTGGGCAGACATTGGAGAAAATTTGAGCCACTGGAGGATAAGAAATGAAGAAGCTGAAAATAGCTGAAGGAATTCATATGCTCACTATGAATGTTGAGGATATATTATTTGAAGGAATTTGGGAGCTTGCTAACGGAGTAACTCTCAACTCATATATTGTTCAGGGAGAAAAGACTGCAATAATTGATGGTGTAATTGGTTGGGATGGTGTTCCGGAAACTCTTTACAGGAGTTTAGAAGAGATAGGTGTTGAGCCTAAAGATGTTGATTATTTGATTGTCAACCATATGGAGCCGGACCATTCAGGTTGGATCTCTAGTTTCAGGAAAATTAAAGATGACTTTACTATTGTATGTACCGATAAAGCTGCAAAGATGGTAGCATCATTTTACGATGAAGATAAAATCAAGGTTGTGAAAGAGGGGGACACTCTGGACCTTGGAAGAGAAAAGGTGTTGAGTTTCCATCCGGTACCAAACGTTCACTGGCCTGACACAATGTACACGTATGAGAGAGACACAAAGACTCTCTTCTCGTGTGACATGTTTGGCACCTTTGGCAGGATGGGTGACCACTGTTTCGACGACGAGATGACACCGGAAGAGGTGGACTTCTTTGAATCAGAAGGAATAAGGTATTATTCCAACGTAATGACTACTTTCACACCTAGTTTGAGAAAAGCAATCGAGAAAGCAAAAGAGCTGGATATAAATACTATAGCACCTGGTCATGGGCCGGTTTATAGAAAGAACATTCAAAAGATCATAGACGACTACTCCAGGTATTCTCAATATGCTGAAGGTGCAGGTAAGAATGAAGTCACCATTCTGTGGGGATCCATGTACGGAATGACCGAAAAAGCAGTTAGCCACGTTGAATCCATACTTCAAAGAGAAGGTGTAAAATATAACAAGCTTCAAATGCCGCTGGACAGTGATAGTGAAATGGTCGCAACAGTTTTCAAGTCTGCCGGTATAATCATTGCAGCACCAACATATGAGTACAATCTTTTTCCACCGGTTGCAGCAGCTCTAGATGAACTCGGGAGGAAGAAGATAACGGGCAAGTCGGCATTTAGGTTTGGATCATATGGATGGTCAGGCGGTGCAGAGAAGGAACTGACTGAGATAATCGAAAGAAGAAGGATGAAGTGGGATTTTGTCGAATCAGTGGAGTTTGAAGGAGCTCCAAAGGAAGAAGACCTTAGTAAGGTTGAAGCTGGTGTGTTGGAACTTTTAGAGAAGATGAAAGATAAGGTCGTAGACTAAGGTTTGCTACTTGTCTGAGTTAGTGGTTCGAGAATGGGTACCTTGATAATATGCTCCTTTGGGATGTTCTTCATCGACCACTTTCTCATATTGGCCTATTTCCCAATGCAAAACAAAAGCTAGACCGATTCTCAGGGCGGCTGTACCGAATAAGAGGATCAAATGGGGTATCGTCTTGATGACGATACTTGAGATGATCTCAGCTGCCAGCAAAAAGCCTAAGCTCATGTTTAGGCCTTCTGCGATTATCAGTGAAACTCGCATATTATTAAACTTAAATCCGCTTTTTACAAAGGTGTATAAAGCTTTTATTCCAGATAAAACAATAATTAGTATGGAAACTAACTCAAGTACGAAAGAGATATATTTTGCTACTGTTTCTATGAAGATTTCCAAATGAACTCCTCCTTTATTTTGAAGCATTGACATTGGACTATATGGGTTAATTGTCCTCATTTTATTAGTAGCGGGGAAACATGTCAATGCTTCATTTCCCCTTTATTAGACATAATTTTCAAGAGAAGCAGCAGGGAGATAACTCCCTGCTGTAAATTTTAGTGTGTGTCAGTTTTAGGTCTGTGAGATTGTAGATGAACTCTGAGATTTTAGGTCCGTGAGATCAATATTCGTACAGCTTAATTCGAAGGACTGAAGGCTCCGAGCCGAACCTGTTAAGCATCATTTCATCGCCGTTCAGAATCCTTCCCCTATGCCATTTATTATCAATGAAAGAGCCCTCTTCCTTAGAAAGAGTTCCTACATTGCGTTTGGCGTTTGAATAAAACGAGATGTTACACATAACAGCGACTATGAAAAATTCATTAGGAGAGGCTTCAATTACGAAGCCACCTGAAACAGGATCGTTTGGGGAGGCAGGCTGGGCAAACGGGCCAGCTGATCCATAGGTTACTTTCAAGGAGTATTTGTCGAAGTGCAAGATGGTTCCTCTTTCATGATACTGAAGGAACCCTTTTATTCTGTCCTCGCGATGAGCTTCAAATATCAAGTCGTCCATATTCGATATTATAGAGTATGCCTTAGATAGCATCCTTCCTGCCTGAATCTTGTCACCGCCCATAATAGACGGATCAATATTCAATCTACGCAGTTCCTCTTCGTTTAGGCCTGCTACCCCTTTCATCAGATCTTCAATACCGAAAGGCGCAAAGCACATTGCGTTATGTACACCGACAGCGTAGAACAGGTTGGGGACGCTGTCTTTAGTGGGACGCGTCTCGGGTATAAACAGGGGGTTCCCATCTGATGCATACTCATCGCACACATCCCGGTAGTTTTCTACATAAATATCAGGTGCGAAAAACGATATAGTGGGAGCGATCAGTCTCCACATTTTTCGGACTTTAAATACAGGCCCTCCGGTAGGATACTGACCTGGTCGGTCAGGGAATTGCACTAACCACGCATTCACATAGTAAATGATCTTATGCTCCTCGGCGCCCGCTCTTGCAATAGTCTCAACGGCTCTTGCGAACCAGTATGCCATAAACAACTCGTCTGCGTCATCGCCAAAAGCTTCCTCCCAAGTACCGGTCTTGCCATACTCTTTGGCCACTTCGTCCGGAATCGAGCTGTTGAAAGCTTCCTGCGACATAGGCAAGTAATCTCTGCTGCTGCCAAGAATCCCGATTTCATTTTCTATCTGGACTGCTATGACGGTCTCACCTTCGGGGTCAATTTCATGAATATGTCTCATTAACATGCGGAAAGCTTTTGCGTCAGCTTGTACCGCAGTCTCGCTAAGCGGTGAAACGGATTGAAGTGTAACACTTCCTTTTGTGAACACCGCTTCTTCATCTACACCGTTCGTCATCATATAGGGAAAGCGGTCCCTATCCAGCTTAGCCCATTGCGGAATGTATGTTGATTCACTGTTCTTCCACAGTCCGAACCAAAGTAGTGTTAATGTAACTCCTTCTCTTCGGGCCTGAGTAATCAATCCGTCCACCAACGAAAAATCAAATACGTCTTCCTCCGGTTCAACGCATTCCCAGTATACAGGTGCAATTACATTGTTCATGTTCAATGGTCTCAGTGATGGCCACACCACGTTTTCCATGTAATCAAGGCTGGAAGCACTGGAATTGTGGATTTCACCGGACAGTAGACGAGTCCGCTCTCCGTTCACGTAAAGCTCGCTGTTTTTGCCAGTTCCAATTATGTAGGGTAGTGGCATATTTGATCCTCCTCGTAGTATTGTGTCGGTCATTTCTATTTGAATTTCTATTCTACTGTTTTTGCACTTTATTGTCAATATCAATATTCGATACAACGATTGTAACCAGACCATCGTCGGGGAGTTGACGAAACGCACCCACAACATGTAAAGTATATATTGGTGTCACCCACTGAAAAATATTATTACGAATACTAAGGAGAGTTCAATGGCAGAAAGAAAACTAGATAAAGTGCTTGGCATCAGAACTACGGGTATAAGAGAATGGAAGGATGATAATATTGATTATAGCCGCTATGAACCAACCCCCTACAAAGCGTTAGAAATACTATCTGCGAATTACAAGTTTCGAGGCGTTAACAGAGTCGTGGATTTCGGGTGTGGTCGCGGCAGAGTGGCATTTTATTTGCATAATCGCTTTCATCTACCGGTGACGGGAATAGAAGCAAACTGCAAGACATATGAAGAAGCACTTGAAAACAAAGCGGTCTATAGATTAAAGGCAAAGCACATACCTGCACCCATAAAGTTCAAGTATGGCCTTGCCCAACATTATAAGATCGATAAGACAGATAACTGTTTTTACTTCTTCAATCCATTCACAGTACAAATTTTTAAGAAGGTTGTAAACAACATTCTGAGTTCTGTAGAAAAGGACCCGAGAACGGTCGATTTGATTATCTATTATCCATTACCGGAGTATAAAGAGTATCTTAGGACTACGCCCTTCAATATAATGAATAAATTCAAGGTACCGGGTGCTACTGATAATAAAGAGAAGATCATTATATATCGCTTAAGAAAAGAGGATATTGAAGCGGTCACAGATGAGTGCATAAACTATTGATTCAAGGAGAATTCGATGACAGAACGAAAAAGAGATGAATTGCTAGGTATTAGAACTGCTGGAACGAGGGATTGGAATTACGATATTACACAATACTACCGATATGAGCCGACATCATACGAGGCTCTAGATACACTGTCGGAAAATTATAAGTTTGATGGTGTAAATAGAGTCGTGGATTTTGGATGTGGTAGGGGCAGAGTAGCATTTTATCTACATAATCGTTTTCGTCTGCCGGTTACAGGGATAGAAGCAAATTCAATAACATATGAAGAAGCTCTTGAAAATCTAACATCGTACAGGTTTAAGGCAAATCATATCCCAGCACCTATCGAGTTCAAGCTTGGCCTTGCTCAGCACTACACGATCGATAAAGAAGACGACGTTTTTTACTTTTTTAATCCATTCTCAGTGCACATATTTGGCAAAGTGGTAAACAACATTTTGAGATCTGTTACAAGGGACAAAAGAATGGTGAATCTGATCCTTTATTACCCTTTTCCCGACTATATAGATTATTTGAGAATCAAGCCCTTTACAGTGGTAAAGGAAATTGAGGTTCCTAATACGATCGATATTAGGGAGAAGTTTCTAATATATCGGTTGAGTGAAGAGGATATTTAGGTCCAGTCTTGAACACAAGGGGTCGTGGGTTTTCCATCTATCATATCAATCAACATTTTTACCGCTTTCTCGCCGAGTACACCCTTAGGGTGGGGAAGGGAATAAAAATCAAAATCCTGGCCTATAAACAGAGAAATTGCATTGTCGAAACTGATCAGAGAGGTTACTGAGTAACCCAAATCAGACAAAAGAATCGGAGCCAATTGCGTTGCAATCTCATCGTTATAGCAGACCATGCCAGTGCAACTAGTCAGTATGCTCTCAAGAATACTGTTGTTGCTCAAGAAATCGAATTTCGTTTCGGTGTTATACCAAATAATATTCGTGTCATCAAAATCAGGACAATTTGCAATTAGATAATCTAGGAAACCGCTGTAACGGTTCACACCTTGCTGGTCATCACACTTGAAGATGCCAGCAATTTTTTTATGCCCTTTTTCCATCAACAACTTGGCAGCTTTCATACCGCCATTATAGTCATCCATAGTGACCGAGCAGATATTTTTGTGCGAAAGGCCCGAGGGATAACCATTGATAAATACGATTGGAGTCTTGTCGGCGATTTCGGAAAAGAGATCTATGTTTGGACAGGGAAGAGCAGTTTTGGTTCCCTCAAAAATTACACCATCCCAATCAGAAGAGAGCAAATTGTTGATTATCCGCCGTTCCGCAACAAGGCTGTTGTTTGTGGCAAAAAGGCTTATTGTATATCCTGAAGCGGTAGCGGTCTTTTCTATTGCACGAAGAATAGAGGGGAAAATGTAACTACTAATGTAAGTCACTACGACAGCGATGCGCATAGTACTCATGCGTGGATAGGATTGGTATTTAACATATGAGCCGCTTCCTTGAATTCGGCGAATATACTTCTGCTCTTCTAATAGACGCAGAGCGCTTCGAACTGTAAAACGGCTAACCCCATACTGCTCAGAAATCTCACCTTCGGTAGGTAACTTTGAACCATATGGATAGTGCCCCGATACGATCTGAGATTTTATTTCTTCGAAAAGGATTCTGTACTTAATCTTAGTAGACATTGCTCCTCCAACCTTACCTTATTAGTATGAAAAAACTAAACTCGGCCGCCAAACACAAACACTATATACCATTTTTAATTACAAAGCAATACAAAAACTCAAATAAGCAATACAAATTATAAAAAATTTGCAAATCCCGTACAACTTGTCGTCATACTGAACAAATAGCGGTGTGCGATACTATAGAAAATGCTGAAATTGTAATTGGGGCAATGATTAGGGTTGACAAAGACATAGTAAATGTATAGCATTTGTTATGAACAAGAGACCGCATTAGTGTGGCAAACACGAAAAACAACAAAGATGTCATGAAAAAGAATACAAAAGGCACAAGTTGTTATGCTTACGGCCTTTACACAGTAGAGTCGTGTATTGGGTCTGGACAAGCTTGTCAGAAGAGCTTGTTTGACCAGCGCAGAAGACCGAGCTTAGATGGCGATTGCCATTTAGCTATACATATGGCGTAAAAATAAGGAGGTTGCAAAAATGTTAAGGTATGCATTTCGCAGAATATTGCTAATGATACCTGTCTTAATCGGTGTAACATTTCTAATCTTTCTCTTGCAATCATTTACCCCCGGAGATCCGGCTTCGCTTGTTCTTGGGCACGATGCAGAAGAACAGGAGAAATTTGAATGGAGAGAAAAGTATAACCTGAACGACTCTATCGTTGTACAGTATGTTAAGTACATGTCGGGGGTTGTAAGGGGAGATTTTGGCGTTTCGTACAGAACGAATAAGAATGTTACACTCGCCATATTGGAGCGTTGGCCTACCACATTCCTGGTAGCAATTCAGTGAGCTTAGGCAAAACATGCAGTTTATCTTTCAGGACCCGTTTTCTTCTCTCAATCCGAGAATGACAGTGTTTCAGACGATTGCAGAACCACTTATGATTGCTAGAAAGCGCCTAAACTTGAGTTGCTATTAACTGGAAGCAGATAGTTGACGTTGCATGGGGCCCGCTTGGTGCTTATCCTCAGACCATTCTTGCCCGTACCTTCGAATATCAGAAGGATATCAGCGATTGGTGGAGTGGTTGGTATAATCCTGCAAAGGCAGAAGAATATATGGCAAAGACCGATTATGCTGGCGGCGGACTCGAGCTCAAAGTTATCATTAACAACGAAGCAACTAAGACAATTGCCGCGGAGCTTATGAACAAAGATCTTGCACCTCTGGGAATCTCCCTGAAGATAGAGTCATATGATACCGCAACTTGGGATGCTGCTATGAGAGTGCCCGACGGTTGGGATCTCTGGATCCGTGACTGGGGCGGAACAGGCGGCGGCTGGGGCTCCTACTTCAATGACCAGGGTTCCTTTACAGCATGTCTACATCCGCAATATGAGTTCCCGGAGATTGCTGAGAAAATGTGGGATCTCGGAACTAGGATGCAGCAGGCTCTTGATCCAGCAGTAGCAAAACCCCTTGCTGATGAAATTCAGGATATGTACCTCAATGGTGAGATCTTCTTCATGTTCCCAATGGTCTCTACCAAGCACATAGTGCTCTATAACTCAAAGCTTCATAACTGGTCCAGGTCAACTAATAACTGGTACATTGCAGACGCATATTTCTCTGACTAAACCATCCGAAAGCTTTAGCCAATTAAATATTATTTAGTTAGTATGGATTGGCTTGGAGATTTGTATTCATTCGATCTCCAAGCCAAACCTATAAGATGAAGGAGGAGATCATTAGTGGTAAAGACTGATGCATTTGCTATGACAAAAGCAGGTAAACTCCAAGGTGTATGTATAGACGGTGTATATCGCTTTTTAGGTGTCCGTTATGCCCAATCCACTGCCGGAAAGAACAGGTTTATGCCTCCGCAGCCGCTGATTCCCTGGGAAGGTGTAAAACCGGCATTAAGTTATGCGGGAAAGTGCTGGCAGACAGATACCCCCCGGATGGAGGATGAAGAGATCCGTTCTACAAAATATCCATGGAATTATGAGAAAATGTGCGAGGGCACTAATGTAATGGGAAGCGGTTTCCAGTCCGAGGATTGCCTTGCCGTTAATATATGGACCAATGGACTACGCGACGATAGAAAGCGCCCCGTTATGGTATGGTTCCATGGTGGAGGGAATATTGCGGGCGCTGCCGAAGCCAATTGGCACGACGGTTACAATCTTGCAAAGAAGCAGGATGTAGTGCTTGTAAGCGTAGGTCACAGACTGGGTATTTTCGGGTATATGTATCTGGCAGACTTCGGTAATGATAAGTTTACACATGCCAATGTCGGGCACCAGGATATGGTCGCTGCACTTAAATGGATCAATGAGAATATTGAAGAGTTTGGCGGAGATCCCGACAACGTAACACTATTTGGTCAATCCGGTGGAGGTGGTAAAGTCGCCGCATTAATGGCAATGCCATCTGCAAAGGGACTTTTCCACAAAGCAATTATCCAAAGCGGAGGCTTTACTGCAAGTCCTCCTGAAGTGGGCACCATGTATGCACAGCAATTGCTGGATTATTTGAAGATCGATAAGGGCCACCTTGAAGATCTGCAGGATATTCCACCCGAAGATCTGATACAGGCCTCGAGAGAAATCAATAAGACAAGAACCGTAGGTACATACTTCCAGTCTCCTGTCATAGCTGATGGAGAAATTCTTAAGTATGATCCGTTTGATGGGGCCGAGGGTTCAGAATTCTGCAAGGACATCATCCTAATTACCGGATACACAAAGGATGACCGCAGGCTCTCTGCTCTGTTCGAGCCAAGCATTTTCACCTATACCCATGAAGAGCTTCCGGATAGGATTGCAGAGATGGAAGGCTGCTCTAAAGACGAGGCTAATGAGATTATTGCAATGTATAAGAGGATATTGGGCGACGACTGCACTGCCTGCGATATCTACACAAGCCTCATAAACGATAAAGGCCACCTCATGGCAACAGAGAATAGGTATAAAGCCAGAGCGAAAGTTGGCTCAGCACCTACATACAGCTACGTATTATGC
>FZPS01000059.1_pt401 | contig 13680 bp, 11 predicted proteins | sample 1817821 | NCBI WGS metagenome assembly FZPS01 (sample SAMEA104158645, study PRJEB21678) | metagenome | place: Germany | collected 2015-04-21 | reverse complement strand
AACATATTCCCCTTGCCCATAGGTGGCCATTAGATACATATTAAGTAAGGTGGCGCAACGATTAATGTGAAACTCTCCTCCAGGTATATGTTGATAGTTAATTGAAGGGGTGTCGGCATCTATATATCCGGTGGACGTAACAAAAATAAGTACGTTATTTAATCCAATTCGTTCTTCGATCAAAGCAAATAAATGGGACAGGCTTTTATCTAATCGTACGTAAATATCCTGAATTTCCATAGGATACTCATTTACATTTCGATGTTCAAAGTTGCCGGCATAGTAGGTGATGCCCAAAAAATCCGGTGTATCATCTTCACCTACACCACTTTGTTTTAAAAGCTCAGAAACAAAGCGATTGATTTCATCATTGATGAAAGGGCTTGTAATGGCTTTTCTGAATTTGTCTCCTTGATTGAATTTATACTTAAATGGTTCTTGTTGCCATCCGGAGGCATATTCGTATTTGAAAGATGGGTGAGTGGGAGTCCATTCCCATTCTGACAAACGAGTATCAAGAGAAGATTGATCGTTGTAACGACTGGCCCACCACGGATAATTTTTATAATAAGTTGTGCTGCACCATTTTCCATTGCTGGTATTGAACCAGAAAGCGCAATCAGCCATGTGTCCGGCACTGAATAACGCAGCTTCAGCTGTAGGAGCTATACTAAAGGCGTAAGCCTTATTCTTAGTCGAGATTTTAAGTTCATCGGCCAGTGTAGAAACCAATAATTTTTTAGGAGAAGTGTTTTGTGTTGTGTAATTACCCATAAATGCCGGATCATTGACACTGTTTTCCGGTTGCAGAGTAGAAAGATTCATCCAGTTTTCTCCAATAATTCCATGTAAGGATGGAGTGGTTCCTGTATAGATAGAGGCAACGGCAGAGGCACAATCTATATTGGGAAAATCATAATCAGCATGTCTGTATACTTTTCCTTCTTTCCATAGTCGTTTGAATCCATCGTTTCCAAATAAGGAAGCAAATGTTTCTATATAGTCAGTACGTAATTGGTCTATTGTAATACCTATTACTAACTTAGGGGTAGGAGGTGTATTTTGAGAATGTATACTCGCTATAGATAGAATGGTTAATATAGAAGTCAGCAGTTTTTTCATTATTATATTTTGTGAGCTAGAATTAAATGGTTTATTCCCCTTATGATTAAACATAATGTCAAAGGTAATATAGCTAAATTAAAACCTTGTGGAATTAGAGGAGAAAGCACTGTAAAAAAAGTTAATAAAATACAATATATTATTAGGTAATATGATTTTTGTTTCTTTCTAATCCGTCTTAAAGCGAATGGAATTGCTAATAAATGAATTGGGTTGAACACCAGCAATAAGTAATTGGGATATACAGCCGGATGCGTAGATATAAAAGATAGAAAACCAAGAACACAGCCGGCTATACCATATAAAGATAACAGAAGAAGATCGATACCCCAATAACTTTTACGCTTTTTGATGCCTTTGTAAGAGATGAAAAGGATAATGCAAAAAAACAAACTGAATAGCACGAGAGGTGAGAGCATCGTTTTCTTTGTAGTATGTACTTCTTTAGGGGAGAAAATAGTTTTTTTATCTTTTATTAATGTTCTCTCATTGCCTTCTTTGTCAATAATCTTAGCGTCATTGAATAAAGCCATGAGATAAAAAGGTGCGAACATACTTTCAGATATGGACACCTTTTTATCTGCAGGAGAACCTAGACATAGATCTATACCAAACTCTGACCAAAGATGGTTTTCTGTATGTTGGTGTATTATTGATCGGAATGTTTCATTGATGTTTCCTGTATACTTTATATCACCGATTATTGATTCGGATATGATATCTCTTGGTTTGGTAGCACAGTTATCATAAAAAAAATTGTATCTATATATGCGATTTTCCGGTTTGTTATTATCATTTAGAAGGTGAATTAATCTGTTTTTTTCTTCTAATGTTAAATTTAAGGTTTGTTCCCATACAGCACGATTGTAATATTCGTATTCTGCTAAGAAATAAGGAAACGTAGTAGCCCCCAGTTGGTAGTCTGTTTTACCTAATGCAAATCGGAAAACAAAATTAGGAGTATTAAAATTGAATAATCCATAATTATAGACTCTATCAATATTTTGATTAGCTATTTTGACTCGTATGGCTGTATGTCCAAATAAAGTATATATCTCATCTCCGGGAGCGCAAGTTAATAAGCTGATATGAATGCTGTCCTCTGGCGTACTTTCCTTTTTTGTGTTTTGTGCCCCTATGAAAACAGAAAAGTTAAAGAGAATAAGCAAAATAAAAATCAAATAACGTTTCATTTTATGTTCTGCGTTTCAGTTGTGCAAATATACTTCTTTTTTTACCACATAGTCTATTTTAGGGCACGGATTCTCATTTGCTGGTCTCTCCCAGACCGAAGGCCCTTCGGTCTGGGAGAGACCAGCATTCGGTCTGGGTTAAAATCATGTTCGGTCTGGGACCTCTTTTTTTTGTGGTTTAGTATTAAGAAGCAACTGAATCTGACACAAGATAGTTGAGACATTGTAGTTATTTCTTTTGTGGTAAACTTACGAAAACGGAAAAAGTCATTATATTTGCAATTTATAAATATGAAATAGATAAGAAGAACTCTATCTTATGAGCTCTCTCTCGTGAGATGCTTTTGTTTTTTTAACGGGAGGAAATGATCTATTTTTTTGTAACAAGGTGAAAAAGTACCATATTTGTAGATAGTTTCTTTGATATCTGGTATTTTATAATGAAAGTAAGAACAGGATTAAATAAATATAATGGTAGGTTTTAAGAAATTCTTTTTTGTGTTTTTTCTGTCAATAGTCGCAGGTTCTGTTTGGGGACAGAAGGAAACGAGTTCACAAAACGCAACCAATTCTCCGTATACCCGTTATGGCTATGGTGAGTTAGCCGATAATGCTTTTGGGAAAAGTAAGGCTATGGGAGGTTTGGCTTATGGTATTCGTGATAGATATCAATTAAACCCTGCCAACCCTGCTTCATATACAGCAATGGACTCTTTGACTTTTTTATTTGAAGGGGGATTTACCTTTCAAAATGCGAACTTTAGTGATGGAGTAAATAAAACAAACGCAAAGAACTCAAGTTTTGACTATATTGCTATGCAGTTCCGGATAAAAAAGTGGATGGCCATCAACGCAGGGCTCATTCCTTTTTCTAATGTGGGTTATAGCGTTAGTGTATCAGATATAGAACATGAGAATACCGATGCCTACAATGTGACCTCATACAAAGGTGATGGTGGTCTAAAACAGATTTATTTAGGGCTTGGTGTTAATGTTTTAAAAAACCTGGCATTGGGTGCAAACTTTTCTTATTTTTGGGGTGATATAGATAGAAGTATGAGTTTGTATTTTCCTACTACATCAGCTTCAGGAAATATGAAAGAAGAGAATATATCAGTAAGTGACTTTAAAGTAGATTTGGGAATACAGTATAGTTATAAGTTAAATAAAAAGAGTGAGTTTATATTAGGAGCTGTATATTCACCCAAGAAGAATTTACATAACACTACTACTTTAACTGATCGAGTGACTTCGGGGGGGAGAAGCAGAATAACCTCACAAATAGATTCAATAGCTACTTTTGAACTTCCACATAAATTTGGGATAGGTTTTACCTATAATTATGATAGAAGGTTGACAGTAGGTTTGGATTATACTTTAGAAAAATGGAGTAGCGCTATCTATTTTGATAATTCTAATGCTTTTAGAGATCGTTCAAAGATTTCTATGGGTGCTGAAATAATGCCAAGTCTTTATTCCCGTAACTATTTGGCACGTATAAAATATAGAATGGGAGCATATTACTCCACACCATACTATAAAATTAATGGTGAAAATGCGGCCTCAGAATATGGAGTATCGGTTGGGTTCGGTTTGCCTTTGCAAAAAGTAGCATCTATAATTAATTTATCAGCTCAATATGTTAGAGTAGCTGGAAAAAAGCCCAACTTTTTAGACGAGAATTATTTGAAGCTTAGTGTAGGATTAACGTTTAATGAACGTTGGTTCTTTAAACGTAAAGTGAATTAATATAAAATTATTACATATAATAACTAAAGTGTAAAAACGATGAAGAATAAAGCTCTAATAACTTTATTACTGTTTGTTCTTTTAGGAGCAAATCCATTATTTGCTCAAGAGGAAATTAGTAAAGAATGTATATCGAATAGTAGTATCTCGCATGAAGCGGTAAAGTCTGAAAATTACAAGGATGCTTATACCCCTTGGAAAGTGGTTATAAAAGATTGTCCATTATTGAGGTTTTACACCTTTACTGATGGGTATAAAATTTTAAAAGGTTTAATGGATGAAATTGGAGATAAGAACTCTCCGGAGCATAAGAAATATTTTGATGAGTTAATGGAAACACATGACTTAAGAATAAAATTAACTCCGGAATTCTTAGCGAAAGGAGTTAAAGTTTCTTCTGTTGATGAGGCTATAGGTGCAAAAGCTCTTGATTATTTGGCTTATTCTCCTAATATTGATGTTAAACAAGCTTATGATTGGTTGAAGCAGTCTTCTATAGGTGCTTCTAGTGATGAGCTTTCTCCAAATGTGCTTTATTTTTACTTGGATATGTCGAACAATATCTTGTCAAATGATGAGACACATAGAGAAGTTTTCTTACAGGATTATTTTAAGTCGGTAGAAATTGCAGATAAAGCAATTGAAGCAAGTGATAGAGAAGTGCTTGTAAATGCCTTCAAAACGGTTAAAGAGAATTTAACAGCATTGTTTATTAACAGTGGAACAGCAGATTGTGAAACCTTACAATCTATATATGCTTCACAGGTAGAAGAAAAGAAAGATGATATTGATTTCTTAAATAAGGTGATTGATATTATGCGTACTGTAAGATGTACAGAGCAAGATGCTTATTTGCAAGCTTCTTATTATGTACATCAAATCCAACCTTCGGCAGAATCTGCAGCAGGTTGTGCCTATATGGCTTATAAAAACGGGGATTTTCATCAAGCTATGATTTTCTTTGACGAAGCTATAGAATTAGAAACTGATTTGGTTAAGAAAGCAGAAAAAGCTTATGCTGCTGCTGCTGTATTGTTTTCAAATAGACAATTAGCTAATTCAAGAAGTTATGCTCAAAAAGCAATTAGCTTTAATAAAAATTATGGAGCACCATACATACTAATAGCTAATTTATATGCTACTAGTCCTAACTGGTCTGACGATGCCGTCTTAAATAAATGTGTGTATTTCTTGATCATAGATAAATTGCAGCAAGCAAAAGCGGTAGATTCTTCTGTTGCTGAAGAAGCTGACAAATTAATCAGAACCTATTCTAAATACACTCCTGATGCATCGGAATTGTTTATGATGGGCTATAAAAAAGGAGATCGCATAACTATAGGAGGTTGGATAGGAGAGAGTACTACGATACGTTGATGATTATTAATTAATGCGTTTGAATAGTTTTTTTTCTACAAATACATATAATAAAAGCATAACAGTTCTTTTAGGGGCTGTTATGCTTCTTTTATTTAATTTCTGTGGTCGAAATAAGACTCCTGTTGCTGATGCAATAGTTGAGAGGGATTCGTTGCCTGTGATGGAAACCTCAGGGATGACAACTTTAATTTCTGATTCTGGTGTTATACGATATAAGATAGATGCTGATGAATGGCTTATTTTTGATAAGAAGAATCCTCCCTATTGGGCTTTTGAAAAGGGGGTTTATCTAGAGCAATTCGATAGTATCTTTCAGATAGAAGCCAACATAGAAGCAGATACGGCTTATTATTATGATAAGAAGAGATTGTGGGAATTAATCGGTAATGTGTCAATTCAGAACAGAAAAGGAGAAAAATTTGATACAGAGTTGTTATATTGGGATGAAAGAGCTGAGAAGGTATATTCTGATGCTTTTGTTAGAATAGAGCAACCGGATCGAATAATTACAGGATATGGTTTTGATTCTAATCAACAAATGACTATCTATACTATTCGAAATATACAAGGAGTTTTTTACGTTGAAGATCAAAAAATGGTAGTAGATTCTGATACGTTAGAAACTGATACATTAGAGCAACAATGATGACCGTAGTAATATCACTTTTAATTGTAATGGCTTTTTCCGCTTTCTTTTCGGGCATGGAGATTGCTTTTGTCTCTATAGACAAGCTTCGCTTTGAAATGGATAGAAAGAGCAGCATTGGGTCAAGAATTATTTCAATGTTTATAAAAAGGCCTAATAACTTTATTTCCACCATGCTGGTTGGGAACAACATTGCTTTGGTTATATATGGTATTTTAATGGCTTTTATTATTGAAAGAAATATTCTATCTGGAGTAGTTCAAAACGAATTTTTGAAAGTTTTAATTCAAACGATCATTTCTACTTTTATTATTCTTGTAACAGGTGAGTTTTTACCTAAGGCATTATTTAAGATCAATCCTAACTCTGTACTTAATTTATTTGCCTTTCCATTACTGATTTGTTATGTTGTTTTATATCCTATCTCGTGGTTTGCAACTAATCTTTCTTATCTGTTATTGAAGGTTTTTGGTGTAAAAATCAATAAAGAAGTTTCTGCAAATGCTTTCACAAAGGTGGATTTAGATTATTTTGTACAATCTGGAATAGAAAGTACAGAAGATGAAGAGACTTTAGATACTGAGGTGAAGATGTTTCAAAACGCCTTGGATTTTTCAACTGTTCGTATTCGGGATTGTATTGTTCCCAGAACAGAAGTGGTCGCTGTAGATAAAAATACATCATTAGAAGATCTAAAAAGCTTATTTGTAGAATCAGGGATTTCTAAAATTATTGTATATGAAGACACTATCGATAATGTAATAGGATATATACACTCTTCAGAGATGTTTAGAAATAAAGACGGAAATTGGCAAGATTCCATATACGATATCCCAATAGTTCCTGAAACTATGGCTGCCCATAAATTAATGGAGTTATTTATGCAACAAAAAAAATCTATTGCTGTAGTGGTAGATGAGTTTGGTGGTACAGCAGGAATAGTGACATTAGAAGATTTAGTGGAAGAGATCTTTGGTGACATTGAAGATGAACACGATACGACCCATCATATTTCAAAAGAACTAGGTGAAAATGAGTTTATATTGTCTGGTCGTCTTGAAATTGAAAAAGTCAATGAAATGTATGATTTGGATTTGCCTGAATCTGATGATTATATGACTATTGGCGGACTCATATTAGATTATTATCAAAGTTTTCCAAAGATACATCAAGTAATAGTAGTAGACGAGCGCTTTGAATTTAAGATTATCAAAGTCACTGCTACAAAAATTGAATTAGTGAAATTGAAAATACTTGAAAAACTAAAATAAATTACTTTTTACTGTAAATTATAGAAGCTTGTTAGCATTTTTTGTATCTTCGTACGCTAATAATAAGAAGAAAAACATAAAAATTATAAAATAAACATCTAATAAATAGAAATGGCAACTTTACAGAAGATTAGAAACAAAGGACCTTTATTAATTATTGTTATCGGTCTTGCATTATTTGCTTTTATTGCAGGAGATGCTTGGCGTGTTTTTCAACCTCATCAAGTACAGGATGTAGGTGAAGTTAATGGAGAATCATTATCCGCACCCGAGTATCAACAAATGATTGAAGAATATACTGAAATCGTGAAATTAACCAGTGGTATGACTGCTTTGCCTGAGCAGCAAATGAACCAACTTAAAGATGAAGTATGGAGATCATTCGTTAACAATAAATTAGTTGAAGCGGAAGCTAAAAAAATAGGATTAACCGTTACAGTTGAGGAACTACAATCTATTATTGAAGAGGGAATGCATCCCATGTTGCAACAAACCCCTTTTAGTAATCCTCAAACCGGAATGTTTGATCAAGATATGCTGAAGAAATTCTTAGTGGATTATTCAAAGATGAAATCCAATCCTCAGGTGAATGCTCAAATGATTGAATATTATGAGAACTTAAATACTTATTGGTCTTTTATAGAGAAAAATTTATTACAAGGTCGCTTAGCTGAAAAATATCAAGCCTTGATTGGTTCTTCTCTTTTCTCAAATCCTCTTGAAGCAACTTATACTTTTGATGCTAAGAATAAAGAGTCTGATTTACTTTTAGCGGCGATCCCGTATTCTGCTGTACCGGATTCTTTAGTGAAAGTTGAAAATTCCGAGATTAAGAATTTATATAATCAGAGAAAAGAACAATATAAGCAATATGTTGAACAGAGAAATGTTAAATATATTGATGTTGAGGTTACACCTAGTACAACAGACCGCGTTGAGTTAGAAAAAGAAGTTGAAGAGTATACAGCACAGTTGAATGATATTGAAAACGATTATTCATCATTTATACGTTCAACAGGCTCTGATGTGCTATATGAAAATTTATACTTTCCTAAAGAAATTTATCCGGCAGATGTAGTGGCTCGTTTGGATTCTACAAATGTGGGTTCTGTTTTTGGTCCTTATTATAATTCTTCTGATAACACGTTTACCTCATTTAAGGTTCTATCAAAAATAAATAGAGCCGATTCGACAGAGTTTAGACAGATTCAGGTTTATGCAGAAACAGAGGAGAAGACAGAGCTATTAGCTGATAGTATTTATAAGGCTGTAAAAGGAGGTGCTGATTTTGTAGAGATTGCTAGAAAATATGGTCAAGAAGGTACAAGCAATTGGATATCTTCCGCTAATTATGCCGGATCTCAATTAGACGCTGATAACTTAAAGTTTATTTCTGCCATTGCTGAAGGGAATAAAGGTGAAGTAGTAAATCTTAAATTGGGTCAAGCAAATATTATTCTACAAGTAACAGATAAAAAAGCTGTTAAAGAACAATATAAGATTCCTATTATTAAAAGAGAAATAGAGTTTAGTAAAGCAACTTATAATAAGGCTTATAATGAATTTAGTCAGTTTATAGCAGCTAATCCAACTCTTGAGGCTATGATGGAGAATGCAGAAGAGGCTGGTTACAGAGTGCTTGAAAAAAGTGATTTGACAACTGCTGAACATACAATTGGTGGCATTGCAGACACAAAAGAGGCTATTCGTTGGATCTTTGCTTCAAAACCTGGTGATGTGTCGGGGCTATTTGAATGTGGTAATGGAGATCGTTTATTGGTGGTTGGTTTGGTAGATGTTGTAAAAGAAGGATACCGCCCTATTAATTTAGTACAGAATGAACTTAGATCTGAGATAGTTCGTGATAAGAAAGCGGATATAATCATGAAAGAGATGAGTGGAGCAAATTCCTTTGCTGATTATAAGGCATTGAGCAATGTAGTTACGGACACAATTAAACACGTTTCTTTTGCAGCACCTGCATACATTTCTGCTTTATATAGTAGTGAACCTTTGGTGGGGGCTTTTGCTTCAATTGCTAAGGAGAATGAGCTAAGTAAACCAATTAAAGGAAATGGAGGAGTTTTTGTTCTTCAGGCTTTAGAGGTAAAAGAACCAACTCTCGAGTTTAATGAAGAAAATGAAAAAGAATCAATTGTAAATATGAATATGCGTATGTCCAGTCGTTTTATTAACGACCTATATCTTAATGCGAAGGTTAAGGACAATCGTTATCTGTTTTTCTAACTAGAATTCACGTAAAGTTAAACCATATAAAAGGGGAGATCTGTATTTCAACCAGATCTCCCCTTTTTCTGTGATAATTTGACTGCCAATAAGTCATTATTTTAACTTTAATTCCTTACATTTGTATTGCATGAATTGTTTATAGAATAGAACCATATGTCGCAAAAATCTCTTTTGGGATTAACATTAACAGAACTCCAAGAAGTTGCCAGTGAGCTCGAAATGCCAAAATTTGCAGCTAAACAAATGGCTTCATGGCTTTATGGTAAACGAATAAAGAAAATTGAAGATATGACTAACCTGTCTCTGAAACATAGAGATAAGTTAAGTCAAAACTATGTCTTGGGATTAAATGAGCCAATTGATGCGTTACGTTCAGTAGATGGTACTGTTAAGTATTTATTTCAAGTAGGTTCAAATAATTTTATTGAAGCAGTTTATATTCCGGATGAAGATAGAGCAACTCTTTGTGTTTCATCACAAGTAGGCTGTAAAATGAATTGTAAGTTTTGTATGACAGGTAAGCAGGGTTTCTCTAAAGATCTAACAGCTGCTGAAATGTTGAACCAAGTGTTTTCGATACCTGAAAGTAGTAAGTTGACTAACCTAGTCTTAATGGGAATGGGGGAACCTTTAGATAATTTAGATGAAGTACTTAGATTTTTGAATATCATGACCTCTGAAGATGGCTGTGGCTGGAGTCCAAGAAGAATTACTCTTTCCACAATCGGAGTCCGGGGTAAATTGGATCGCTTTATTGAGGAGAGTGAATGCCATTTAGCTATTAGTTTACATTCAGCAGTTCCCGAGTTAAGAGCTCAATTGATGCCAGTTGAGAAAGCTTATCCTATAACTGAAATGGTGAAGGATCTGAAGAGGTATGACTTTAGCAAACAACGTAGACTCTCATTTGAGTATATTGTTTTTAAGGATCTAAATGATTCTACTTTATATGCTCAACGTCTGATTGAGCTATTAAGAGGACTTCCTTGTCGTGTGAATTTAATTCGATATCATGCAATTCCGGGTATAGATTTAGAAGGTGTTTCAGATGAAAGGATGATGGAACTACGAGACTATTTAACAGATCGAGGGCTTTTTACTACGATTAGAGCCTCAAGAGGAGAAGACGTTTTTGCTGCTTGTGGTATGTTATCAACAGAAAAAAAGAATTAATAAAGTGTATTATTAAATAAAGAATAATCATGAGAAAACTATTTTTTAGTCAACTATTATTCATCCTTCCTCTTCTTCTGCTACTGGGATGTAAGAGTAAAGGTGGAATTTTTACTCCAACAGCTAGTGGAAGGCCTTATGAGGTTTTGGTTGTTGTGGATCACGATCTGTGGGAAAGACCAGCAGGAAGAGCCTTGTATAATGCATTAGACACAGATGTTCCGGGGTTACCTCAAGCTGAGAGTTCCTTTTATATCATGTATTCTTCTCCAAAAGATTATGATTCAACTCTAAAGTTGTTGAGAAACATCCTTATTGTTGATATACAGCCGGATAGATATACTCAAGCTAAATTTTCATATTCAAATAATGTATATGCATATCCTCAAGTAATTGTTAATATTCAGGCTCCTAGCGAAAAGGAGTTTGAGGAGTTTGTAAATGAAAATAAACAGGTTATTGTGGATTTTCTGACACGTGTTGAGATGAATAGGCAAATAGCTATACTAGAACAAAAACATAGTCAGCTTGTCAATGAAACCGTTCGTTCTATGTTTGATTGTGAAGTCTGGGTTCCGGGTGAATTGAATGCAACAAAAACAGGTGAGGATTTCTTTTGGGTTGGAACAAATAAAGCAACCGGAGACCAGAATCTAATTATTTACTCGTATCCTTATAAAGATAAAGATACTTTTACTGCAGAATATTTTATAAATAAACGAGATTCTGTAATGAAAGTCAATGTTCCCGGAGCACGTCCCGGAATGTATATGTCTACAGAGACTCTTGGATTAACTACTCGAGATATTGAGGTGCAAAATAAGTATGCTATGGAAACACGAGGGTTGTGGAAAGTGAAAGGGGACTTTATGGGTGGTCCTTTTGTTGCTCATACTCGTGTAGATGAAAAGAATCAGCGAATTATAACAGCTGAAGTTTTTGTCTATGCTCCTGACAAATTAAAAAGAAATCTTACCCGACAGATTGAGGCTTCTCTTTATACCTTACGGTTACCTCTTGATAGGGAACAGAAGATTAGTAAAACTGAAAATGATTCTATTAAGACTGAATAGTTATGGATAAAAAAATAAAAATAGGGATTACGCATGGTGATATAAATGGGGTTGGTTATGAAGTGGTTCTGAAATCCTTTTCAAATCCACAAATCTTTGAATTGTGTACTCCTATTCTATATGGATCGCCGAAAGTGGCGGCATACCAACGTAAAAGTATGGATATCTCTACTAATTTTACGATCATTAATAAAGCCGAAGATGCGGAAGAAAGAAAGCTGAGCGTTCTTAATTGTGTAGATGATGATATTCTTGTTGAGTATGCAAAGCCTGATAGAAAAGCAGGTAAAGCAGCTTTAATGGCTCTTGAAAAAGCAGTTGAGGATTATAAAGCCGGACTTATTGATGTCATTATAACTGCTCCCATTAATAAAAATACCATTCATTCAGATGATTTTAATTTTCCCGGGCATACCGAGTTCTTAGAAGAAAAATTAGGTATGGGAAAGAAATCGCTTATGATTCTTATGAATGGTGATTTTAGAATGGCGTTGGTAACAACACATCTTCCCTTAAGAGATGTGCCTGCTGCTATAACTAAAGAGTTGATTCAAGAAAAACTGATGATCTTTGAAGAAGCATTACGTCAGGATTTTGGTATCTCAAAACCACGCATTGCTGTTTTTTCTTTAAATCCTCATGCCGGAGATTCAGGACTTTTGGGATCTGAAGAACAGGAAGTCATTATCCCCGCTCTAAAGGAAAAGATGGAGGAAGGTATGCTTTGTTATGGTCCTTATGCATCGGATGGTTTTATGGGTACGGGAAACTTCACTCATTTTGATGGTGTGCTGGCTATGTATCACGATCAGGGATTAGCGCCATTTAAAGCTTTATCAATGGATGAAGGGGTGAATTATACTGCGGGGTTGCCGGTAGTAAGAACCTCCCCGGCACATGGAACAGCTTATGATATTGCTGGAAAAGGTGAAGCTAGTGAAAGCTCTTTCAGGCAAGCAATCTATGCAGCTATTGATATCTATCGTAATCGTATGATGAATGAGCGGTTACTTGCTGAAGGTTTATGTATGGGAGTAGAAGAAGATGATGGGAAAAACGTAGATGATTCAAAGGAATAAAAGAATAGAGAAAGATATATGACAGCATCGGAGTTGAAACAAGTAAAATTAAGATTTGGAATTATAGGTAACGATCCTGCTCTTTTGCAAGCTGTTGATACAGCTATTCAGGTTGCTCCTACTGATTTGTCGGTGCTGATTACGGGGGAAAGTGGAGTGGGAAAGGAGTTTTTTCCTCAAATCATCCATCAGTATAGTAGAAGAAAGCATGGTCAATATATTGCGGTAAACTGTGGAGCTATTCCTGAGGGAACAATTGATTCAGAGCTTTTTGGACATGTAAAAGGAGCTTTTACTGGTGCTATTGGAGAACGTGAGGGTTATTTTGGAGAAGCTAATGGAGGAACCATTTTCTTGGATGAGGTGGGAGAACTTCCAACTCCAACTCAAGCCCGTTTATTACGTGTATTAGAAAGTGGAGAATTTATCCGTGTGGGATCTTCTACTGTAGAAAAAACAGATGTTAGAATTGTTGCTGCTACCAATATGAATTTATCAGAGGCAATAGCACAAGGAAAATTCAGAGAAGATTTATATTATCGACTGAATACAATTCCAATACAGATACCTGCGCTTAGAAAAAGGGGAGAAGACATTGTGTTGTTATTCAGAAAATTTGCTTTTGACTTTGCTGAAAAATATCGTATGCCGGCAGTGCAACTTACTGAAGATGCTAAAGAGTTACTGATGAGTTATTCGTGGCCCGGTAATGTCCGTCAATTAAAAAACATTACAGAACAGTTG
>FZPS01000059.1_pt737 | contig 13683 bp, 7 predicted proteins | sample 1817821 | NCBI WGS metagenome assembly FZPS01 (sample SAMEA104158645, study PRJEB21678) | metagenome | place: Germany | collected 2015-04-21 | reverse complement strand
AGTTTAGACTCATCTAATTGATTATGAGCTTGAGTAACTTCTAGTGTCATTTTTTCTACTGCATCTAAGCGTTGAAGTTCTGCAATTTGTCGTTCTGTTTTCTTTGAGCGAACTTTATTAGCACCTTCTCCCCATTGAAATAGAGGAATGTTTAACGATACAATTGCAGAGAAAGACCCTCCGTGAAGAAGTTTATCACCATTTAGCTTAGCTCCATCATAATAGTTCCATCCAGCAGATACTCCTAAGTTTGGTAAGAATTGGCTGCGTGCTAATTGAATATCTTTGCTTTTAAGTTCTACTTGTTTAGATAAAAGTTGATATTCTGGACGTGGGGTTACATCAAATAAATCTTCAACGTAATTAGTTTCTGTTGTAGGAATTTCGTTCGAGGTTCGAATATCTTCAGTTAGTGGAAGACCTATTGTGTGAGCTAAATTCATTCTGGCTAGTATAATACCATTTTCTGCACGGCGTAATTGTAATTTAGCTTCGTTTACCTTTACTTGTACCTTTAGCAGGTCGTTTTTAGACTTTAACCCTACCTCGTAAGCGTTTTTCACATTACGATATAGTTCGGTAACTACATCAACATATTTTTCAGCAGCAGTACAAAGCTCTTGTGTTTTTACGAGTGCCCAATATGCCTCATCAGCTAAAAGAATAACCTCTACACGCGATAGTTCTTGATTTAGATAAGCCATATCTTTGCCTATCTTAGACATGGCATAACTAGCCCTAATTTTTCCACCCATATAAAGGGGCTGTGTTAGTTGAAAACCAGCCATCCATGTATTCTTTAGTGTAAACTCTAGTGGAATTTCAGGTAGATATGCATACATTCCAAAAACTGGATTAGTGGGAGTTGAACCTGCACCTAAATTAGGTGTAAAACCACCTTGTCCATCTGGAATAAATGTAGGTAGATAAGCATCACCAATGCTTTGTTTCATTTTCTGGCTACTATAGAGATAGTTACCTTGAGCTGATAGTTTAGGAAAGAAGTTAGAGCGGTAAACACGCACATCGCTTTTAGATTTTTCTATTTGCTTATCAGCTATTGTTTTTTGTCGATTATGTTCTAAAGCCATGTCTCTACATTGCTCAAGAGTATATATCTCTTGAGCAGATAGAAAGAATGAAAAAAGAAATAGTAATATGGTATATATAAGTCTCATAAGGTTCTATTTTTCTTGTGGTATTTGAATTGAAATTCTAAAAATGATAGAGTAGAGTACAGGAATAAATAAAAGGATAATCATTGTACCTACAAATAAACCTCCCATAATGGTTACAGCCAATGAGCCAAACATATCATCGGTTAATAGAGGAATCATACCTAGAATAGTTGTTAAAGAGGCCATTGCAACAGCTCTAAAACGTGAAGCAGAACTATTCAGCAATGCTGTAGTAGGTTCAACTCCTTGTTTAATTTGAAGCGTTACTTCGTCCATTAACACAATCCCATTTTTTACCATCATACCTATAATACCTAGTGCTCCAACAATAGCCACAAAGCCAAAGGTCTTTCCGGATATTAAAACACTAAATACCACACCAATGGCGATAAGAGGTAAGCAACATAATATAACTAGAGGCTTTTTATAATCTTTGAACAGCATAATTAATATAGCAATCATCAAAACAATAGCTAAAGGATAATTTCTGAATAGATTATCCATACTTTCTGTACTCGCTTTGTTTTCTCCAAACCATTTGAGTGAATAACCTGGAGGCAACTCAATGTTTTCTATTTGTTCTAATATAGCTTGTCTAGCCTCTTCGGCACCAACTCCTGGAACAGGGTCGCACTGAGCACGAATTGCACGTTGTCCATTATATCTAACCACCACTGGGTCTTCCCACTCAATGTTTATTCCTTTAACAGCCTGATTTAAAGGAACAGTTTGTACTGATGCAGCCAGAACATCTTCTTCTGATATTGAACCCGTAATAATCCCTTGAATAGTCTTTTTATTAAGTTGACGTAGATTAGGTACTATGCTAAACACAGGAGAATTTTCTAAACCCTCTATGGGATTACCTTTATTGTCTACACTCTTTAAATAAATGGTTTGTCTTTTTTCTCCACAATAAAAAACATTCGCAGGAATTCCTCCGGTTGCGGTCAGCATAGAAAGGCCAACATCCTGACGAGTAAGTCCCATATTACGTGCAATGGGTTGATTGAAATTTGCAGTAATCACAGGCGTTCTAGGTTCCCAGTCATTTTTTACTAAATAGGTTTTGGGGCAAGTATCCATAATGGCTTCTGCTTGGGAGCATAGTTCTTTAAGTACAGCAGGGTCTGGCCCTGAAAACTGTGCCTCAATGGGATACTTCATATACATTAAATTATAACGCTTTAGTCGCACATACGCATGAGGGTAATTGGATGAAAGGTACTCCTGTATTTCCTCCATGGATTCCACCAAACTTTTTGGATCTTTAAAGTCGATGATCAGTTCGCCATACGATAAAGAAGGATCGGCAATGCTTCTAACTAAGTTATAACGTGCCGGAGTCCCTCCAATGGATCTTGTGATATGGGTGATTTCATCACGAGCCATCAGATAATCTTCTATCTCTTTTAAATCTTCTATTACTTTTGTGTTGTTTACCCCTTCATCTAATTTATATTCCATATATAACTGGTTATAAGTCATATCAGGGAAAAAACCTTGAGGTAAAAATCTATAGCAGAAGATACTGCAACCCACTAAAAACAGAGCAATGAACACCGTTATGGCTCTGTTCTTTAAACACCAACTTAAGGTTGTCCGTAATGCTTTATGAAATCTTGAGTTATAGATTTCCCCTTCGTTTTTGCTTTTGAGGTTTTTAAATAGGTTGTCAGCCATAATAGGAACATGGGTGAGAGCTAAAATCCAGCTCAAAAGTAAGGAAACAGCCAAGACTATAAATAGATCGCGAACATAAACCCCGGCTTTATCCGGTGATAGAAAGATGGGAAAGAAAGCCAGGATTGCGATTAGTGTTGCTCCTAATAATGCTGCTCCGGTTTGGCGCCCAATGGAGGTTAATGCTTCAGTACGCTTTACTCCACGTTGTAAATTGATCAGGATGCCATCAATAACTACTATAGCATTATCTACCAGCATTCCCATGGCTAAAATAAATGCTGCTAACGAAACGCGCTGTAAAGTTCCATCAAATAGATTTAAGAGAAGAAAAGAACCGGCTACAATAATGACTAAGCTGGTTCCGATAATTAATCCACTTCGGAATCCCATGGCAAACATTAATACTACCACTACAATAATGACCGATTCGAGTAGGTTTAATAAGAAAGATCCTAAAGAGTCTTTTACACGGTCAGGTTGAAAAAATACTTTATGGAACTCTATTCCGACCGGTATGCGAGTCTCTTTTAATTCTTCTATTTTTTCTTCAACCTTGCTTCCTAATTTTGTAATGTCAGTACCTTTCTCTGCAGAGATTGCTAATCCAAAAGCCTGTTTGCCATCATAACTCATTTGATTTAAAGTGGGGTCTTCATAATCTACGGAAACCGTAGCGATATCCCGTAAGTAAAGTTGATCTTCTTCGTGCCCTTGTAATAGTAGGTTACGAATGTCATCAACCGTTTTATATTTGTCATTGACTGTAACCCGTAAACGGTAATCTCCGGTTTCATAATAACCGGAATAAACGGTTTGACTTTGATCGCTTAGAGTGGCCAATACCTCCATGGGATGGACCCCAAGGTTTGCCATTTTCTCCTCAATCAACTCTACATTGATACATTCTTCTCTTTCACCATAAACCTGAATATCACCGATACCTTTGATGGATTGAATTTCTCTTTTAATCATTTCGGTGTACTTAGAGAGCTCTCTATCTCCAAAGCCCTCTGCCGTAATGGCATAAAACATACCATACATATCTCCGAAATCATCTTTTATGATAGAAGGCATAGCTCCGCTGGGAAGAGAGGATTGAACATCGTTTACTTTTCTTCTCAATAAATCCCAATATTGCTCTACCTCATCATCGGGAGCCTCTGATACCAGTTCTACAGTAATCATAGATAAATCATTCATGGAACGACTGATAACAGCATCTATGAAATCCATACTACGAATGCTTTTTTCCAGTAAATCAGAAACTTCTAGTTCTACTTCATAGGCTGAGGCCCCGGGGTAAGCCGTTATGACCATAGCTTGCTTTACTTTTATTTCTGGGTCTTCCAGTTTACTCATATTGTTGAAGGCAAAATATCCTCCAATCAATAAGATTGCAATTAAGAAGTGAACTAGAGGTCTATTGCCTAATGCTTGTTTCCCTAAATCAATCATAATAAACCTCCTTTATTTGTATTAGGAATAGGTTCTATGACCTTTACCTTTTGGTTTTCCTTTAATGAATTCACCCCTGCCGAAACAATGATTTCTCCTGGCTTTAATCCACTGGAAACAGTTACTTTTCCATTCCGTTTTATCTCTATTAGCTCTATCTTGCGCGAATTTATCTGATGGGTATTGGAGTCATATACCCAGACAGAACAATCACCGTTGATTTCTCGTACGGCAGATAATGGAATTATGGTTAATTGAGATTCATCCAGTTGCAGTTCTATGTACACTGTTGCTGTCATGCCCGGTGTAGGCAGGGGAATGTCAGGCTGAGGAATAAAACTGAAACGGGCAGTATATAATTGATTTAAGTTTGCTTTTTGGTTAATGGAGGTAAGTTTTAATGGGTATTTTGTTTGAGGGTTTCTGTCGATGGTGCAATAAAACTCATGAAAGCTATTTCTCCGTAAATAATCTGTAGCCGGAATGTTGATTTCAGCTTCTAATACGTTTTGATTAAATAATGAAAGAATTGGGAATCCCGCTGCAACCGTTTCATTTGCACTAAAATGTTTCTTTTGAATGTATCCATTAAAAGGAGCATAGAGGTGAGTATCTGCTAATGCTTTTTTATGAGCTTCCAGTTTAGCAGAGATTTGCTCTAACCCATAGACGGCTTTTTCATAATCACTTTTAGATACACTTCCTCTTTGATACAGTGTAATGATCCTTTCAGCATCTCCTTTGATTCGGTTATACTCTGCCTGTGTTGCAGTTAATTGAATTTTATAATCAGTAGGATCAAGATTTGCAAGTAGATCTCCTTTTTTTACTCTACTGCCTGCGTCTACATAAACTTTTTGAATGGTTCCACTCACTTGAAAAGCTATTTCAATATCCTCATTGGCTTTTATCTTCCCGGGGTAGGATATGATTAGGTCATTTCTATGATGTTGTACGGTGTCTATTTTCACTAATACTGTGCGATCTATTGTTTTCTGTTCTTTTGAAGAACAGCTGATAAGTAATAGACCAAAAATAAAGTATAATGTAAATAATCTCTTTTCCATATTTTTTAGTGCTCTTATTATGATTTATGAATAAATTAGTTAGACAACTACATTTTAAGTGAATGTTTGTTTTTATATTGTATTGAACTTCAGTTTTTACAAAGCTAACAAAAGATAATAATAAATCTAATTATATGTTCTTTATTTTTAGAATAATTCATTTTAAGCTTTGTACTGTGTTTTATGTTGTTTTTGAAACGTTTTTATATTTTGTTCTCACTTATAAGATTAAATACGCTTTCTTCTAATAATTTATATGTTTATTTGTAATGAAAATATACTTCTAATTGCGTTTATAGTTGTTGTGCTATCTAATTGCTGCCTTGATTATTAGTCTTGATCTATTATTCATGCTTTTTTGGTGATTGTGTTTAACAATAATAATTCTTAAATAGGTCTTAAGAAATCATTAGACATATAAGGTGTCGTTTAAATTAAACGCTTGATTATGGTTTTTTGTTTTCAATTTTTTAAGCTAAAGATATAGAGTCAAGTGGATTATGATAATCTATGAATAAAATGTAATAAAGTAGATCTCTCTATTATGCGAACTGTTAATATATTGCCTTTGTTTATTTGTATTTAGAATTTAAAATTCTGTAATTTGTAATGTTCTATTAGTTTCGATTTGAGATAAGTTTCAAATAATAAGTTAGAGTATGACGGTTTCTGAGATTTTAGCCAAAGCAAAAACTTCTGTTTTTTCAATAGAAATACTACCTCCGTTAAAAGGTAATAGTATACAGAATGTATATAATATAATTGATAAATTGGTGGAGTTCGATCCAAAGTTCATAAACATAACCACGCACCATAGCGAGATTATGTATAAAGAGTTACCGGATGGTGGAATAAAAAAATTAGATGTTCGTAAACGTCCCGGATCAGTAGCGATTGCTGCAGCTATTCAGAACAAATATAAAATAACTACAGTCCCTCATTTAATATGTAAGGGTTTCTCTAAGGAAGAAACTGAATATGCATTAATCGATTTAGATTTCCTGGGAGTACATAACTTATTGGTTCTCCGTGGAGATGCAAATAAATTACAGGTAGGCCAACTAGCTCCTAACAGAAATGAGAATGCTACTGATTTGCAAGCTCAAATTAATCAGTATAATGAAGGGATTGATGTTAATGGAGATTCTTTTGAAAAACCACAAATACCTTTTGCTTATGGTATGGCTTGTTATCCTGAGAAGCATGAAGAATCACCTAATATGGAATACGAACTTCATTATATGAAGAAAAAAGCCAAACTAGGTGCTGAATATTTTGTAACCCAGATGTTCTATGACAATCAAAAATATTTCAAGTTTGTAGATTTATGTCGTCAGGAAGGGATTACTCAGCCTATTATACCCGGCTTAAAGCCTATTACGATGTGTCGTCATCTAAACCTGCTGCCTAAAGTGTTCAATACTACGTTACCCATCCCCTTATCGGATGCATTGCAACAATGTAAGAACGATGCAGAAGCTAAAGAGGTTGGAGTGGAGTGGGCAATCCGACAAAGCAAAGAGTTGATAGAAAAAGGAGCACCTAGCATTCATTACTATTCATTGATGGCTTCAGAAAGCATCCGTCGTATAGTAAAAGAAGTTTTTTAATTAGATAGGTTTATTGTATATGACGTTTCAGACAGTAAATAAGCTAAAAAGCTTACTCCAAAAGCAAATTTTGGTGTTAGATGGTGCTATGGGCACTATGATACAACATTGTAATTTGAGTGAGGCTGATTTTCGGGGCATTCGATTTAAAGATTGGGATTGTCCGTTAAAAGGAAATAATGATTTACTTAGTTTGCAACAGCCCGAATTAATTTATTCCATTCATCGCGACTATTTAGATGCCGGAGCTGACATAATAACAACGAATACCTTTAATGCACAATCCATATCTATGGCTGATTATGGAATGGAGGATTTAGCTTATGAAATTAATTATGAGTCCGCGCGATTGGCTCGCAAAGCGGTAGATGAATATCATTTGTTAACTCCTGAAAAACCTCGATTTGTAGCGGGTTCTATAGGGCCAACCAATAGAACGGCTTCCATGAGTCCTCGTATAGATGATCCTATGTATCGTTCGGTGACATTTGACGATTTGCGATTGGCTTATAAGGAACAAATTACGGCTCTTGTAGATGGTGGAGTAGACCTTCTTTTAATTGAAACTGTTTTTGATACCTTAAATGCCAAAGCAGCCCTTTTTGCTGCTGATGAGGTTGGAGATTTAATGGGAATCGATATGCCCATTATGATTTCTGCTACAGTAACAGATAAAGCGGGAAGGACATTATCCGGTCAAACATTAGGCGCTTTTTTAGCCTCTATTAGTCACACAAAATGTCTTTCAGTAGGTCTAAATTGTTCTTTTGGAGCCAAAGAGATGTTTCCTTATTTGCGTGAGTTGAGTGCTATGGCTCCTTGTTTTATTTCAGTACATCCCAATGCCGGTTTGCCAAATCAATTAGGAGATTATGATGAAACTCCTGAAAAAATGGCGATTCAAGTAAAAGAATTCTTGGATGAGGGTTTGGTGAATATCGTTGGGGGATGTTGTGGCACAACACCGGATCATATTGCAAAACTGGTAGAGCTGGCCAAAGACGCTAAACCACACCAGCCTGTATCCAAACCAAAATATATGTGGTTGTCCGGCTTGGAGTTATTTGAAGTTAAGCCCGAAATGAACTTCATTAATGTAGGTGAACGCTGTAATGTGGCAGGTTCCAGACGCTTCTTACGTTTAATTAATGAAGAAAAATATGAGGAAGCACTGAATATTGCCCGGAAACAAGTTGAAGACGGAGCTCAGCTATTAGATATCAATATGGATGATGGCTTGTTAGATGGAGTACGTGAAATGACTCAATTCCTGAATCTCATTGCGTCCGATCCGGAAGTGGCTCGTGTTCCCGTAATGATCGATTCATCAAACTGGGAGGTTATCGAAGCCGGTCTAAAGTGTACTCAAGGAAAATCAATCGTTAACTCTATCTCATTGAAAGAAGGAGAAGAGGTATTCCTTAATCGTGCACGTTTGATTAGAAAATATGGGGCAGCCGCTATTATTATGGCATTTGATGAAAAAGGACAAGCAGATACCTTGGAACGCCGCATTGAGATCTGTAATCGTGCTTATCATCTTTTGGTGAATGATGGCTTTAATCCTTTGGATATAATCTTTGATCCTAATGTTTTAGCCATAGCCACCGGAATAGAGGAGCATAGAACCTATGCCATCGATTTCTTAGATACCATCACCTGGATAAAAAACAATTTATATGGTGCAAAAGTTAGTGGGGGTATTAGTAATCTTTCTTTTTCATTTAGGGGAAACGAATACATTCGTCAGGTAATGCACTCCGTGTTTCTTTATTATGCCATTCAGCGAGGAATGGATATGGCTATTGTTAATCCCGGGCAAGCTATAATCTATGAGGAGATTCCGGAAGAACTAAGAAGTCTAATGGAAGATGTTATCTTTAATAGACGAGATGGAGCTACTGAAGAGCTTATTGACTATGCAGAACAACATAAAAGTGGAGCGACAGGAAAAATTAATAGGGTTTCTGATGAGTGGCGATCCCTGTCGATTGATCAACGATTAATATATGCTTTAATAAAAGGTGTAGGAGATTATTTAGAGGAAGATCTGCAAGAGGCATTGACTGTTTATGATAATCCGGTAGATATCATCGATCAGCCATTGATGAACGGAATGAATAAGGTGGGAGAACTGTTCGGTGAGGGAAAGATGTTTCTGCCTCAAGTGGTTAAAACGGCGCGTACTATGAAGCAGGCAGTAACCTTTCTACAGCCTGCATTGGAGAAACAAAAGGCTACTCAAAAGAAAGAGAATAAAACAGCTAAGTTGTTAATTGCAACCGTAAAAGGTGATGTCCACGATATTGGAAAAAACATTGTATCCATCGTGCTTTCCTGCAATAATAATCAAGTAATCGATTTGGGGGTAATGACTCCAACGGAGGTTATTATAGATAAAGTCAAAGAGGAAAAACCCGATATGGTTTGTTTGAGTGGGTTGATAACACCTTCTCTGGAAGAGATGTGTAATGTAGCTAAGGCAATGCAAAAAGAGGGCTTTTCCATTCCTGTTTTAGTAGGGGGAGCAACTACCTCTAAATTACATACTGCATTGAAGATTGCACCTCATTACTCTAATGGAATTGTTATTCATACAAAAGATGCTTCACAAGCACCCGGTATCGTGGCTAAATTAATGAATCCTGAAGTATCACAATCTTATATTAACTCTGTGGAGAAGGAATATGCTGCTTTAAGGAATGATTCAATGGAGGTCAGTGAAGAGTTACTTCCTTTCAATGAGGCGATAATGCATCGTTATCCCATTGATTGGAATTCTTTTGAGGCTGTACAACCCAGTAAGCTGGGAAGACATATACTTCCGTCTATTTCAATAGAAGAAGTCTTGTCGTATATTAATTGGAAGTTTTTCTTTTCAGCGTGGAAACTGTCCGGCCGTTTTGCTACCATTAGTGATAATTGGAATATGAATAATCCTAAGGATTGGATTCATACATTTAACCGGGAAGAAAGAGAAAAGGCAACAGAAGCCTATAATATCTATCAGGATGCCATGGTTTTATTAGATCTACTATTAAAAGATGATGTTGATTTTATCCGTGCAGTTTATGCTATTTATCCGGCCTATAGTAAAGAGGAGTCTATATATATAAATGAAATAGAAGTTCCCATGCTTCGCCGGCAACAAAGAGGTAAAGAGGGATATTGTGCTTCTTTATCCGATTTTGTAGCTCCCTATGAGAGTAATAAAATAGATTATGCAGGTGCTTATGCGGTTACTGTGGGAGAAGAGTCGGAAGAATGGCTAGTAAAACAGGGGATGAAAGATGATGATTACCATAATTTATTATTCAAGTCGGTACTTGACCGATTAGTAGAAGCTTCCACTGAATGGTTGCATCAAAAGATTCGTAAAGAGTATTGGGGATATGCTCCCAATGAATCCTTGACGACTAATGAGCTCTTTACGATGAAATATCAAGGAATCCGTCCTGCTGTGGGTTATGCTTCAATCCCTGATCAATCCATCAATTTTATATTGAATGATGATTTATTGCAATCCGATGAAATAGGAATTCAACTGACAGAAAACGGATTAATGTATCCTAATGCCTCAGAGAGTGGACTTATATTCGCTCACCCTGAATCTCATTACTTTGGTGTAGGAAAAATAGATGAAGAACAGTTTAATAGCTATCGGGTAAGAAGGAAGTTGGATGAGAAAATAGCAAGAAAGTTCTTGGCTCGTAATATTCAATACTAGATTTTCGGAAACATATTATCATAAAGGAAATACCGAGTAATCAGTTCTTTTGATTAAGATTTTTTGAATCAAAGCAACAAAGAAGTGGATAATTATGTGAAATAAATCCACTCTTTTCTTTTTGTGGTAAGGATTTATTATACCTTTGCATAATTTTATTCTATAGAATAAAATAAAGGAGATAAGCTGAAAATCCTAAACATAATAGAGTAAGCCCATTTTTATTATAAATTGAAAATATGAGAAAATCTTTTTTGCTGTTCACATTAGGTATAACTTTATTACTGGCTAGCTGTGGTACCGTAAGACAAACGGGATATGTTGCTTCACTGGAAGAAACACCGGTCTATACTGATCTTTTGAAAGCCGATTTGGACATAAGCGAAGAGAAGGTTGAAGGAAAAGCACGTTCTTATTATCTGTTTGGTTTTTGGAGGATTGCAGGAGATAACCAATATACAGAAACAAAAAACACCGTTTTTAACAACACTATATTTGGTAGTAAAGTAGATAGAGTGAAAAGTGCTGCTATGTATAAGGCATTAGAAGAAAGTGATGCAGATCTACTAATAACTCCAAAATATGATACTAAAAGAAAAAATTATCTGTTTGGGCTTTTTAGAATCTATAAAGTAAGAGTTAGAGGCTATAAGGCAACGATTAAGAATGTGCATCAGGTGGATACTCCATTGGAATTACTGATTGCACCTGATTTAGTCAAAGAAAAGAAATTATTCTCTTTATATATTTAAGCTAATCCTTTAGCTATAAAAAAGAGTGAATAAAAAAGGGGCAAATCCCGTTAATGTATAAAAAATAGGCTGATGAACTTTCTTAATCATCAGCCTATTTTTCTATTTGATTTCGATAGATTCTTTCATATCGATTTCTTCACCTTTTGCATCATAAAAAATATACTGGAGAAAAGCCAGTTTCTGATTGGGTATTATCGTAATACCGAACCCGTATTGCATTTTCCATTTTCTCTTTAATGAGAAAAAACCTTGCTTTATATAGGCCGCAACATAGGGGTGAAGGTGTAGAGAAAATTTCTTTATCTTCATTTTATGCACCAGATAATCTATTTTACTTTCCAATGCATCTATAAATAGTATTGAGGATTTTATTTTTCCTTCGCCAAAACAGGTAGGGCAGGTTTCTGCTGTGTCTACAGTCATTGCAGGGCGTACTCGTTGTCGAGTGATTTGCATCAAACCAAATTTACTCAGAGGTAGTATATTGTGTTTTGCCCTGTCATTCTGCATATTAGAACACATCTTTTCGTATAGTTTTTGGCGGTTGGCGGAGTCATTCATATCAATAAAGTCTATAACTATAATGCCTCCAATGTCTCGTAATCGAAGTTGACGTGCAATTTCATCAGCTGCTCCAAGATTAACTTCCAGAGCATTAGCTTCTTGACCGCTTGCATTCTTAGTTCGATTACCACTATTTACATCTATAGAGCAGAGAGCCTCGGTCCTCTCAATAATTAAATAGGCTCCTCTCTTATATGAAACTGTTTTACCAAACGATGATTGAATCTGTTTGGTTATATTGAAATAGTCGTATATGGGTTGTTTCCCCTTATAGAACTTAACTATATTTGCTCTTTCCGGAGCAATTAATGTGATATAGTTTTTAATTTCGTTGTAAACCTCTTCTTGATTGACATGAATGTTTTCAAAGGTGGGATTAAATAAATCTCGTAGAATGGCAACAATACGGCTGGTTTCCTCGTATAATAGAGAGGGAAACTTTGTTGTCACTTGTATTTTTCTTGTTACTTCATTCCAGCGGTTTACTAAAACTTTTAATTCGCTATCGAGTTCTGCAACACGTTTTCCTTCTGCAGCAGTGCGCACAATAACTCCAAGGTTTTTGGGCTTGATGCTTATCATTAACTGCTTTAAACGTGCTCTTTCGCTACTCGATTTAATTTTAGTGGAGATTGAAACTTTATCGTTGAACGGAATCAGAACAATATTCCTTCCCGCAAAAGATAGTTCAGATGATAGTCTGGGGCCTTTGGTTGATATTGGCTCTTTGACTACTTGTACTACCACTTCTTGTCCTACTTTAAGAATATCTGTTATTGTTCCGTCTTTTTTAAGATCGGGTTGAATAGCAGCCTTATTTATAGGAGCTAATTTCTTTTTGTTACTGACAACTCTTCTGACAAATCGATCCAGAGAGTTAAATTGAGGACCTAAATCTAAATAATGAAGAAAAGCATCTTTCTCATAACCGACATCGACGAAACAAGCATTTAGTCCGGGCATCAATTTCTTGACACGACCAAAGTATATATTCCCAACCGAGAAAGTATTAGAACTTTCTTCGCTCTGTAGCTCTACCAGATTTTTATCTTCAAGTAAGGCAATAGATATCTCTTTGGGTTGTACATCTACTACTAGTTCGCTTGTCACAGTTATTATTTTAAATTATACTTTTTCAATTTCTTGATTTAGTTTGTTTGATTTGTTTGTTTTCTTAATAAAACAAACAAACTTGGAAGCATAAAAAACTTCCAAGTTTGTTTTAGCTATTACTAAATATAGACTTAAAAGTTATTTTTTGCTTTTGTGTCTATTCTTTCTTAGTCTTTTTTTACGCTTGTGTGTAGACATCTTACGTCTTTTTTTCTTTTTTCCGCTTGGCATATGCTATTGCTTTATAGGGTTAATACTTTTAATTTATTATTTCTTTGTTATTCCTTATTCCTATTTAACCTTATTGTTTTTCTTTACTTGGCTGGTAAATACTTTAGAAGGTTTGAATGCGGGAATATAATGTGCTGGAATAATGATAGTAGTGTTTTTAGATATATTACGGGCTGTTTTCTCAGCTCTTTTTTTTACTATAAAACTACCAAAACCGCGAAGGTAAACATTTTCATTAGAAGATAGAGAGTCTTTTATTACTTCCATAAAAGCCTCTACTGCAGCAAGTGCTGCCGC
>FZPS01000031.1_pt200 | contig 13687 bp, 9 predicted proteins | sample 1817821 | NCBI WGS metagenome assembly FZPS01 (sample SAMEA104158645, study PRJEB21678) | metagenome | place: Germany | collected 2015-04-21 | reverse complement strand
CTCTACAACGACCTTGCCCCCTACGGCAAAACCAACGTTGTTTGGAGCGGTGATGACAATAACGGCAACCAAGTCAGCAGCGGCGTCTATTTCTATCGTCTGAACACAGAACATGGCACACAGACCCGCAAAATGATGTTGATGAAATAAATCATTAGCTAAATTAGCAAGAAAGAGCTTCCGCAAGGAGGCTCTTTCTTGTTTGCTCACATATTGGATGTGGAGCTTGAACTGCTTGTTTTCATGGGAATGCTTCACAAATCAGCTGTAAGCATCGGATTAATCAATCTTATCGGTGGTAAGACCAAGGTAATTGAACCACATTTTCTTTGCTGTGAAATTTACAAATCTTGCGAACCTGCCCTACTCCTTCCTTACTGCATTCAGCCTATGTTTCGCTTATGATGTGGTCATGCCCATGACCATATCATGACCACATCATGACCAGAACCCTCTAAGGAAGGGGTAAAAGCGAGGGGGAAAAGATGGAGAAAAATCAGCCGATGAGGTCTATGTTGACTAACATTTTGTCGAAGTCGATTTGATAGATGATAAAATAGAGCTGTTCGCCTTCAATCACGCTGTCGGATGCCACCATGATTTGTTTGCCCCAAGGCGCTACTTCCACCCTGATCTTGCCCTTGATGAAAGCTTTGACCTCACCCTGTAGCGGCGTATGCATGTGGTTTTTTTCCAAAAACTTCAAGAACCAATATCGCTCGGATTTTTGCATGGTCTCACGAATATATAAGAGTCTTTTTTCGATTATCGGGATCAGCTCTTTGAGCTCTTCAGAGCTAAATAGCGGCCCTTTTCCCATAAGCTTATTGTATATCTGATTTTGATTGATGATATCCACAGCGCGTCTTAGCGGGCTCGTGGCGTGCAAATATGCGCTGGTGCCGATGCCCGGGTGGAAACTTGGCTCGGTGTCCAAATATGCGGTATTGCTCTGCTTTTTGCTCTGAGGATCGATATATTGGCTGATATTGCGATATAAAACGGGAACCTCGTTGTTTTGAGCATAGATTGCCAGATAGCGGTTATATAGAACCATCAATTCTTCGATCATTAGGCGCAGCGGCGAGTGCATGTCTTTTTTGATCGCCAGGAGCTTGTCGTCCTTGAGCTGCAGGCTGTAAAAGAAGCGTCTATCCTCGTTTTTCTCTGCCCCTTCACGCTCATCTTTCAGGCTTTGGCAAATCTTTTGCAATGTCTTGAGTCTGTGGTCAGAATACTCTTTTTCCACCTTGCTGAAGCTGAGATTTTGGCAAATCTTGATCTTTTGTGCTTTGATCTCCCAGGTGATGATCCTGAACTTTTCATCAAAGCGCACATAGAGGCTGAGAACTGCTTTCAAGCCGGAGGTGTTTAGCGAGAAGAGTTGATCCGAAAGATGGGAGGGGAGCATGGGAACCACTCCCGAAGGCAGATACAGCGAGGATGCTCTCTGTATTGCTTCTGCGAGGAGGGGGCTGTCTTTGTCAAAAAAGAAGGCGGGGTTGCTGATATGTATGCCCAAAAGATAGCCACCGTCGGTCTCTTCGATGCTGATGGCGTCGTCAAAGTCTTTGCTATCGTCTTCATCGATGCCAAAAGCTTGATGAGAGGCTTCGGGCAAGGCGTCTAAAGAGAAGTCGAGCTCTGTGCCCGAGGCGAAGAACTTGATGGGCAGACCCGATTCGTCTAAGGCGGGATCGGGAATTTCTAAAGAGTCGCCCAAGTTGCGGCGCAGGGCACTAAGATCATATTTGCCGAAGTGTTTGCGTAAAAGCTTTTCGAGATCGTCGATTCTTTCGCCTCTTTGCAGGCTTCGGATATCGTGGACAAGGGTTTCCTCGGCGGCGGGGGAGAGTTCTTGCCCGCTCTCGAAGTATTCACTAATACGGGCGAGCTGTTCGCTCCTCTTTTCTTGCTCTATTTTTTGCCCTAAATAGCGGTTTTGTTCTTCTTCATCTCTTGCATGATAGCGTCCTTTTTTGCTATAAAACAATTGGTCATTTTCTTTGAGATGCAAAAAGAGGGCAAAGCGGGGGAGGTCGGAATCGATGTTCAGCTTTGTTGTGATTTCGCCAAAAGATGCGGGGAAGATTTCGTGGGTCAGTTCGGGCAGGGGGATGGCGCTCAACTTGTGTTTGAAGGCGTTTAGGTCTGTCTCCTGCTCATAGCTATCCTTGCTGATGAGCATGATGCGGGATTGCTTCAAGCGCAATATTTCCTCTCTTTCGAGCCTCACTAAAACGCTGGTATCGTCATATTTAGCGATTTGTCCAAAGAGGAGCTCCCCTTGCTCATAAATCAAAACGATTTTTCCTTCAAATGCGATTCCCGCAGGGTTTTGCTGATCCATTATTACTGCCTTTTTGCTTTGCTAAATAGTCTGGCACCCCTGGGAAGAATCGAACTTCCGACCAACGGTTTAGGAAACCGCTGCTCTATCCCCTGAGCTACAGGGGCGCAGATATTGTGAACAAGGTTTTTACATTGCCGCTATTCGTCAAGTTTACATTGACAAAATAACATAATATCGCATAATGAGCCTTGAAGAAATATTAATGATTCAAAGGAAAAAACGATGAAAATTGCCATAGTTGGCGCAACCGGTGAAGTCGGACGCATGATGCTTGATTGCTTGCAAGACTTCGATATCATTCCGGAAGAAATAGCCCTTTTTGCTTCGCATAAATCTGCGGGAACCACTCTCTATTTTGCCGATAGACCGGTGGTGGTGCAAGAACTCAGCGAACAAGCTTTTGAAAAGTTTTATGACTATGTTTTTTTTGCCGCCGGAGGAGGGATAGCACTCGCCTATGCGCCTCTTGCACGCAAAAACTCTACCCTCGTGATCGATAATTCCTCTGCCTACAGAGAAGATAAAGATGCCTTGCTCGTGATTCCGCAAGTCAATGGCGACCTGCTCAAAAATTACACAGGCATCGTCGCAAATCCAAATTGTTCAACCATACAGATGCTCTTGCCTCTGGCTGTCTTAGATAAGGCTTTCACGCTCAGACAGGTGGTTGTTTCCACCTATCAATCCGTGTCCGGCAGCGGGCATACGGGGGTGAAAACGCTCGAAGATCAGCGGGCGGGTTCAAAGGATAAAGGCATCTATCCCGAAATTATCGATCTGAATATCATTCCGCATATCGGTGTCTTTTATGACGATGGCTATAGCGCTGAAGAGCATAAGATGAGAAATGAAACGCGGCGCATCCTACGTAATGATGAGATTGCCGTGTGTGCCACGACGGTGCGCGTTCCCGTCTATTATGGACATTGCAATTCGGTCTATTGCCAGTTTGAGAAGAAGGTGGATTTGGCTCTTGCGGCTGAACTGCTCAAAGATGCCGAAGCGATTGACTTCAAAGAGAATAGCTATATGACTCCGCTGGCGCTGGGCTTCTCGAATTTGGCGCATGTGAGTCGTTTGCGTCAGGCTGTGGACGATTTATCGCTCTGCTTCTGGAATGTTGGGCACAATGTTCGCATCGGTGCGGCGGCAAATGCTGTGAGTATTCTCAAAACCCATCTTGAACTTCAGGGAGATTGATATGAGCTTTGACCCTGTCGCTTTTCGTCATGCCTTGCACAGGATTCCCGAGCTGGCTTACAATGAGCATCAAACTCAGGCTTTGCTGTTGGCTAAGATCGAGGAATTGACTTCGGGTGAATCCGCTTTTGAGTCTGTCGTTTTTGAGGATATGACCGGGATTGTGCTTTTCTATCATGGCGCAGAGGAGAATCAGCCATATCAGCTTTTCCGTGCGGATATGGATGCTTTGCCCATTCGCGAGAATACTTCGGTGGACTATACCTCGGAAAATGAGGGAGTTATGCATGCTTGTGGACATGATATCCATATGAGCGTGTTGATGGGGCTCATCGCGCGGGTGGCAGATTTATTGCCTACGAAAAACGTTATATTTCTCTTTCAGCCCGCTGAAGAAGGGGCGGGTGGGGCAGAGCGCATTATCGCCAAGGGCATCTTGCAGAAATATCACATCTCGTCCGCCTTTGCCTTGCATAGCGGGAGCGGGATGGAGGTCTCTGTGATTAGCTCTAAGCCGGGGATATTCTTTGGTATCCCGCAAGAATTTGACCTGCGTTTCATCGGGAGAAGCTCGCATGTGGCCTTTCCTGAATATGGGATCAATGCCTTGGCTTGCGCTGCGGAGTTCTTGGTCAAGATGAAGGATGAGAGTGCTCAGCTTGCCTCCAAAGAACGGCTGATCTTTCATGTGGGCAAGATCACGGGCGGCTCTGTGCGTAATTCTATCGCCGATAATTGCCTTTTGGAGGGGACTCATCGCACCCTGAGTAAAGCGATGAAAGAAGAGCTTTCGGGCTTGATGGAAAGAGTCGCGACGGAAGTTGCTCAGAAATATGGGGCGGAATTTGAACTCAAGCTTTTGGGCTCCTATGATCCTGTGATAAACGATATTGTGCTGTATGAAAGGCTCAAACAAAGCTGTTATCGGCTCGGCTATACTTTTGTGGAGGCAGAGACCGTGATGACCGGCGAGGATTTTGGTTTTTTTAGTGGACTCTATCCTTCCTTGCTCTTTTGGCTGGGCAGCGGCTGCGATCATCCTCTGCATTCGGAGAAATATCTGCCTTCGGATGCGAGTATCGCCGTGGGTATAAATGTCTTTTGGGACTTGCTAAACAGCTGACTTGAGGGCTTGCAAGAGCATATATATCAAGCATTTCGTTACGCTGGCTTTAGTCTGCCGCCCAAGTGGACTTTTGTCCACTCGATGGATTGCAAACGTCCCCGTTTGCACCAAAATTATCGACACGAGGACCTGTCGAATCCAACGCCCCGTATCGCTAACTTGAGGGGCTCTAACTCCCTATTTGCAAAGCACATACCATTTTTTGGGCTGGCAACATCCTGTTGCCAGAGAAAACGCAGTTTTCTATTCAATCCCCTCACTCAATACATATTCACTCACCCAAATGAGCTAACGCCCATGCGGCAACAAGATGTTAGCGCCCCAAACCCTCCCCAACCGTGTAAATCCGTCAAATTCGTGTTCTATTCTCTTGAAGGAGTGCGCTCTGCGCACAGTCTTTCAACGCGGACTAAAGTCCGAACAACGGTCGACTAAAATCAGCGTTACAAATATGTTACGCACCATGTATGTCAACCCCGAATAGCGCGAAGTTCTCGCTAAATCGTTAAATCGTTAATTCGTATATCTTAACCAATCACCCAAGAGCTAAGTAACTCAAATCTAAACAGGTTTACATAACATGGTTATGCTTAATATCTTTTTCAAAATTATTTCAGGCTTTATTTTTGAGTCACTTACACGACTGTCCGAAAAATTAGTTGCTCATTTTGTCACCTTTTTTCGATTTTGGGCATCTATATATAATAGGAGGTTTTGATCTCAAGATTGAAAACCTATAGTTCTTTTATAAGTGTATAGTTGTGTTAAAAGTGTGAAAAATTAAGGCTAAAAGTGAATGTAGAAGCCACGAGGCGAAGCTGTAAGCATCCGAAACCATGGTTTTGATGGCTCCATCTATCAGCCTCGGATGGCATATCAGGTAAGGATTGCGTCAATAAGATGTGCTTAGCGTCTCAAAAGACAACGCTCTCAAAAGCCCTTATTCCATCGTCGGTGGGCAAGATCAAGCACAAACGGCTTCCGCTTTTTTTATCCTGCAAAAGCAGAGGCAAAAGCTCATCCGAGCTATATCGGTCGAGATAGGCATAGTGCTTTGCCGGCAGGGGATATCCGCTCAGCATCATCTCATATTCATCCAATCCCTTTTTTGAGAGTAAGCCCTGGTCGTGGCTATATCTGGCTGCGAGCTTCATCCCTAAATATATGGCATCACCATGCTTTAGCTCAAAGTTGCTGAGGCTTTCGAGTGCATGCCCGAAGCTGTGGCCGAAGTTCAAAAGCCGCCGAATTGCCCTATCCCAGGGGTCGATCATGCAGATATGCATCTTGTAACGTGCATATTCGAGGGTGCAATCGATGTCGGGCGTCTCACTGTTGCTCATGATGAAGGTGGGCAGTTCGCTGTCCAAAAGCTTGCATTTGAGCATCTCAGCGAGGCCTTGTCTGATCTCGTCCGCGGGCAGGCTCTCTAAAAAGTCGTGATATAAGAATATCTTTTCTGCGGGGTAAAAACTGCCGATGTGGTTCTTCAGTCCGCTGTAGTTGAAGCCTGTCTTGCCGCCGATTGAGGCGTCAATCATGCTCATGAGTGTGGTGGGATAAAGGGTCAGCCTGCATCCGCGTTTGAAGGTGGAGATGGCAAATGCGGCGATGTCGCTAATGCTGCCTCCGCCGAAGACGTGGATGCTCGCATCTCGTCCTGCGCCTCGCTCGGAAAGATATTGCCAGATTCTTTCCACGCCCGCAAGGTTTTTGTCTGTCTCGCCTGCTCTCAGCAAAAGAAGGTCGCAGGCCTCAAAGTGACTCTTATAGAGGGCAAAAACCCTTTCGTCGGCGATCACATAGGCGCCTTTGGGTAGATCTATCTCTTCGATAACTTCAATGTTTTCGGGGTTCAGGTATTCTTGATTCATCGGATTATGGCGAACTTTCCTCTTTGGGTGTTGCCTTTTTCGTCTGTCACCACCACGAAATAGATGCCGCTGGATACGATTGTGCCGGCCTTGTTCTTGCCGTCCCATTCAAATTCGGCTAAGATTGTCTCTTTCAAATCGGCGATGAGAGTGCCGTTGGAGTCGAAGATGCGGCAATTGTTGGTGCCTTTGGGCATGTTCTCATCCGAGCTGTTTTTAATCATCAGAAAGTTGTTTCCATCGGGAGAGAAAGGGTTGGGGAAGATCTTGAGCGCACCCAAGGGCACATCCGGTTTGTTGACAATGCCAATTTTGAAGGTGTTCATTCCGTCGGGCGTTCCGATCAAAAGATTGCCTGTTTCAGGGTCATAAGCAAGCGCACTTATCGTGTTTGAGATCAAAGGTGAGTTGTCCTGATAATAATTCACAAAACGCTCTCGCCTCAGATCAAACATGCTCATGCCATGATCGTCGCTGCCTATCCAAATCCTATTGAACGGGTCACTTGTGATGCTGATTGGATAGGTACTGATGCTGCCGAAAATCCTTTCTTCATCTTCGTAATAGAGCATGTTGTTTTCCCAAGAGTTGGTCGTGAAGTTATAGCGTTGCCTTTTGATGTATGCGCCATATTTATACCAATTGGTTTCATCCCACATATAGAGTCCGTTGCCGCTGGCGATGAAGTGTTGCATCCCGCCGTAAGGGGATACAACGCTCTCTATGGCATATATCTTTCCGCTTTTTAAGTCAGTTGGCATCTGCGATACCCAATGGCTTCCAGGCGTTGTGGGAATGCTGTCATTGTTCCATATCTTGAGGCCGACATCATACTCTGTGCCATAAAAGTATTGGCGTCCATTGTGATATGCCACAGTTACGCGGTTTCTTGTGGAGCCCGGCATTGTGAAAGAAGCTATGACATTGTCATCGGGGTCTAAAACAGAGACTCCGCCGTCATAGCAGAGAACGTGCACATAGTCATGTCTGTCTTTGTATATGGCGGCAATGGTGTTGTTTAGGATTCTTGGAGACCCCGGAATCCAGTCAGCGTCTGTAATGCCCCAAGTGCCGAGTTCATCATTCCAGAGAGATTTACCTCGCTTGGTGAGATATTCCCAACTGCCGTCGCTGTCGTCATATATCGTTAGACCGTTGTGGTTCCCAGAGGCTGAATAGGTTGTGTCCCATGCTCCGAACCACTTGCGGTTTTTGCTGTCCACCCCCAATGCGAGGATGTTGTTTGAGTGTAGCCTGCTGTTGTCTGTGTCAAAAGCTTCCCAGAATCCGTCTTTGTGTGAACACACGCCCATGGTGCCTTTGCGGACATTTGTGTCGCCGATCACGCCGCTATTGAACCAATACTTGCCTTGGAGATCAGGGATTATCTGGCTGATCTTTTGAAAAGCGAGGCTGTTGTGTTTGTAATACTTAAACTCAGATTCATCATAGCGTGCGATGCCGTCTCCCCAGCTTGCAAAATAGAGGCCTGAAGGCAGTCTTTTGATCTTGCTGATTACCTTTGCACCAAGGCCGAAATCACCAGCTTTGAAGTCTATTTGTTCGCCGCTGCTGAGATTGTATCTGCTCATCAGATGCTCGCCTTTTTTATCATAGCGCATGCTGTCTTCGTTCCAATCGCCAAAGCCTAACCAGATGTCATTGTTATCATCAAGATAAAATGCCGAGATTTGAATGTTTCCTGCCTCTGTGGTGATGGGCACAAGAGACCATTGCGAGTCCGGGTCGCTGTGTTTCTTCTGATAGACCTTGCCTTGTTGTGAATAGCAGAGCGCGACGTATTCATCGTTTGCGGCAAAGATGATGTTTTTATGTCCTAAGAGAATGTTATGACTTTTCCATGCAGTTGAATGGCTGAGTGAATCTATATGTGCATAGCTAATGCCAAGACGGTGGGAGACATAGACCATTCCGGGGGGTGTGATGAGCAGATCGTCCAGATCGTTGTCAGCGATGCCGCCTCCCGTGCTGTTTTGGGTGTAGTTATGAAGCATCAGAGGGAAGCTTACTTCTTCCAAAGTATAGAATTGAGCCAGCCCGCGATCCGTTGCAACATACACATATTGTCCGTTATCGACGATCTTTTTCACTTCCTGAAAAGGCATGTTGAGATTGGAGCCCAAAGTGATCAAGTTCCCCTTTCGTTCCACAGTGATCCCATCGCTGCTTGATCCCATCCAGAGATCGCCGCCCATATCTGCCAGCGTGATGCTGCGAATATCGTTTGAGATCAGCCCCATGCTCGTGGTATAGTGCTCCACGACGTTCATCTCAGAGATGTCTTCACCGCTCGAACCTTCGGCAACGGCAACCCCTCCCCAAGTGGAAAAGTAGAACTTATCCGCAAATTCGTCTATGTCAAAGACGTGATTAATGTTGTTTACCACACCCCATTTCTGGGCGTGGGAGAATCCCACCACACAAAGCATCAAGATGATAAATATCTTTCTCATTTATCTTTCTCCAAGCGCATAAAGATATATGCAATAATGATGATCAGCGCCAGCAGCGCCATTAAAAGTGAAAACAAAACCTTTTTATCAGTAAAAGAAAAGCCGATCGCGATCAACCCGAAGAGAATGGTGATGAAATAGACGATTAGGGCGATTCTTTTTTGTGAAAAACCATATTCTAACATGATGTGATGGATGTGTCCCTTGTCCGCATGATAGACGGTTCTGCCCGCACGGATGCGACGAAACACCGCTATGATCGCATCCAAGAGTGGAACTCCAAGTGCCGCCAAGGGGATCATCATCGTCATCGAGGTGATTCCTTTGAATTGCGCGCTTCCCGCCGTGGAAATCGCAGCGATATTCAGCGCAATGAATTGACTTCCCGTCTCTCCCAGAAAGATGCTGGCAGGATGGAAGTTATAGCGCAAAAACGCCAGAGTTCCGGCAAAGAGAAAGGCCGAAAGCGCAATCACTAAATAGTTGCCTTCCAAGATTCCTACGACCATCAAGACCACAGAAACAATTGCCGCAATCCCTGTTGCGAGCCCATCCATGCCATCTATCAGGTTGATCGCATTGATCACGATCACATACCATAAAACGGTCACGGGAAAGCTCATCCAGCCCAAAGTAAAATGTGTTCCCAAGGGGTTCGTGATAAAGACCACCCTATAGCCGATGATATACATCACTATCCCTAAGGTGATCTGCCAGATGATCTTATGCCTTGCCGGGCTTTCAAATCTATCGTCTATTACGCCGAAAGTCATCGCGAGAATTCCTACTGCGGAGAGTTCGAAGAAAAAGCGACCTAATTCAGTGTTGCGCAGGAGTATCGAGGTGATCAGTTGCACAAAAACAATGGGCAAACCGAAAGAAAGCCCGCCTGCAACCGGCATATTCGTCTTGTGAATTCTGCGTTCATTGGGCGCGTCGATGATGCCATGAAGAATGGAAAACCGTCTGTTCCACGGAACGAGCGCATAGCTTAGGATGAAGATCATAAGCGAGGCAAGGGGGATGTAGATATTCAGATTCATAGCGTTCTAACCCTCTTTTCGGTTTAGCCTTTGATAGACCTCATCATAGCTCTGAACCATGTTTTCATAGTTGCAAAGCTCATTGATATGCCTGCGCGCATACTTCCCTTTTTTGAGAATCTGAGTGGGGTTTTTGCATATCTCGCCGAGGGTTTGCACCAATGCACTTTCATCGTCGAGAGCCACTAACCATCCGCTTTTATCGTCCACTAATTCACTGATGGACGGGATGCTCGAGCCTAATACCGGCAGTCCCGCTTTCATCGCCTCGATGATGCTGAAAGGCATGGCTTCCCAGCGTGAATAGAGGATGAAAGCGTCAAAAAGCTTGAGCCAAGGCAAGACTTGAGAATCCCAGCCGGGCATCAAGATGCGCTCGCTAAGTCTATATGAACCTACTATTTGCCTGCAAAGCGAGAGATGCTCGCCATCGCCCAAGAAGATGAAGTGAAGATTCTTGTTCACGATACAGGCCTTGCAAGCGGCGGTGGTGAGTGCGATCACATTCTTTTGCATGGAAAAGCGTAAAGTGCTGCCAAAGACTATCTTATCCTCTTTCAATTTCCGCTCTCCGATCCCGTCAAAACTGCCGTCATCCGGCATGGCATTGAATATCGTAATTGCCTTATCTTCAGTGATTAGCCCTCTTTCTAACATGCCCAGTCTATCCGAATTGTTCACAAAAATCGTGTAGTCACTATAACGATTGCCCAGCTTTTCCAGTTCCATAAAACCTTTTTGCACAAGGCCATGCTGGTGATCTTGATAGGATGTGCCGTGAATGGTGTGCACTATCAGTGGGATTTTCAGCATGTGCGCGGCGATCCTGCCCAAGAGTCCGGGCTTGGAGCTATTGGTGTGGACGATGTCAAACTTATGCTTTTTAAGAAGATAGGTGATCTCAAAGAAGGCAAAGATGTCCATGGGAGAGATGGGATGACGAAAGCTGTATATGGGCAAAAACTTCCAGCCGCGCTTTCTAACTTCGTCCACGAGCTCGCCACCGGGCTTGCCTGCTACGAAGACATCATATTCATCGGAATTCAGTCCGTCTAAGAGGTGCAAAGAAAACCTCTGAACTCCGCTTAAGATCGGCAGCAACTGTAGGTGTAAGAGTTTCTTTTTCATGGTTTTGCAAACCTTAACATGCTGAACGATTTGGCTTTGATGTCGGCATACCTGATTGTGTTCCCCTCAATCTTGCCTTGGATGCCCTCAATCTCGCGTATCTTGCGTCCGCCCAAGATGTTAAGCGTGAAATATTCTATATCATCGGCAAAATATATATTGACCTCATTTTCTTCTTCGGAGATCGTGACGCGATTGCGTTTCTCCCACCATGTGCTCAGTTCGCGAGCCGTGCTACAATATGCTTCAGAGTTCTTAATTAGTTCCATCACATAGGTATAGAGCTTGTTGCTATAGTGTATGTCGTGGTAGGAAGCCAGAGAGAAATCCAATGACATGATACCGCCGCTGAGCTGGGTGCGTGAGAGCTGCGCCTTGATTTCCGCCTTGGCATGATCCAGCCCCATGACCTTATGCTTATTTACTCGTAAATATCTATCTGTGTATGTGGTAGGCAGGCTCAGGAAGCTCGCTTTTGCGCCTACCCAGGGGTAAAATGGATAGCTCGTATTCTGATAATAGCCCGGAACATCCCGGAATGCCGTGCTTTGGGAAAACAGAGGACCAATCTTGTCATGCAAAGCCAAAATTTCATTATTCATCGTATAGTCCAACTGCCTGATTCCCACCTGATCTTGCCCCGTCTGGTGTTGCATAACGTGTTTGCGGCTCAGCATATCATTGCGATTGAGCTTGTCATTTGGCAAGAGCAGTCCGATATCGTTCCCGCGTGCGAGCACTTTTTGCAATTCATCCTGCAAGTCGGCATCCTCCAAGCCGTAGTCCAAATCCTCACACTTATCGGCGCCCAAAAAGAAGGTGGAACGAAGTCCCTGCTCGGCTTCCAATGCCTGAAAGTCCTCGAAGTTCCAATACAGCTCAATATTTGTAAAGAGATATTGCAGTTTGCCCCAAAAGAGGTGGAAAAGCTGTTTGAAATTCAGGGAAAAGAGCATGCTAAGATCATCGGCGATGGAGAGGACAAATGTGTTTAAGTTCCACTTTTGTAGGCTGTTCACCGTGTGTGAAAGCAGCACTGCACTCTTCTCGCCCCTCGGCCAAAGAGACTTCTGTGCCAAGACCTGCTTTTTATATTGAACGTGCTCGTTTAAGAGCGATTTCATCAGCCAGATCAGACTATCGATCGCCGGAGAGTCGCGATAAGCATAAAATGCCGAGGATTCTTCCTGCCATCTCAGATCACCACCCGGCTTACCATAATATGAAAACTCAAATCCAGCCAAGTGATAAAAGATGTTACCCACGAGATCAAAATTGATCTTGCCACCTGCAACTTCTTCATCTATATAGTTTTCTGCCACGAGATTGAAGCCGCGCGTGCTGATGATATGCGTGGGATAGAGGAGTTTTCCCTCTTTGATATGGCGGCGCAGAGACTCTGAATTCAGTCCATTAGGCTCCCAGAGTCCGGCGTCAAAAACAATCGAGAAAGTGATGTAATGACGTGCCAAACTGCGAATGTGTTCCTCATCCGGCTCGGTTAGGCTATACAAAATCACAATATCCGTAGGCGAGAGCTCTTCCGGATCGCCAACAAACTTGTGTTCAAACCCAAGGGTCTGAAAGATGAAGTCAAAAGTATAGCGTATTTCCTTCGTAAAACGTTCTAATTTATGATCGATAAAGATAGATATCATTTATGTATGTTCCACCACTAATGTTTATGCCATTAAAATAAAGCTTTCATGATAGTCAAGCAGTTTGTGCACGAGCGCGCAAAAAGAGGATAAATCAGCTCCCATATATAGGAATATTACTCCGATTCTTGCGCCGGAAATCAGGCAAAATACAAGCAGGTTCGTCACCTCTTTTTTTTTGTCCTTCCCCTATGTCTTCCTTATTGGGTTCAGCCTATGTTTTGCTCATGATCTGCTCATGCCCATGACCACATCATGACCATATCATCACCAGAAACCAATAAGAAAGGGGTGAAAAAGCATGGACAAAAACGAGGATTTGGAAGCGCATTTTAGGCAAAAACCATAGTGTTTTAGCAATTTATCGGGCAAAACAACGCGTTCCCAACGACAAAAAAAGCCAAAATAAACAAATAAAAGAAATAATTTTTGCTTTTGTAGAGAACTTGATTATCATATAGTTAGAGCCTGTATCAATCAGCTTAGTCGAGAAAAGTCAAAAGATTTATATTGACAAAAAAACGGCATAGATAAATCTTGCAAAACCTGCGGACGAGCTGATGCAAATTCGCGGGCAAATTGATCTTTTAAACAGTATATAGAGTGGGAATGTGAATACGAAGCTCTTGTCAGTTCTACATAATTGAATAATTATGATGGAGAGTTTGATCCTGGCTCAGGACGAACGCTGGCGGCGTGGTTTAGGCATGCAAGTCGAACGGTATATACGCTTTCGGGTGTATAGAGAGTGGCGAACGGGTGAGTAACACGTAGATGATCTACCCTCAAGAGGGGGATAACCCAGGGAAACTTGGGCTAATACCGCATGAG